>ENA-OQJZ01000009-OQJZ01000009.1-human-gut-metagenome-genome-assembly--contig:-NODE-9-length-298683-cov-14.714607_pt1 | contig 298683 bp, 233 predicted proteins | sample MGYA00242618_ERZ504785 | MGnify/ENA primary metagenome ERZ504785 (study PRJEB26092, sample SAMD00036354) | human gut metagenome | host: Homo sapiens | study: EMG produced TPA metagenomics assembly of...
AAGGGCTTAATTATATAGCGTAGGGCAACGCCCTACGAAAAAAACACACCAGCCACAAGCCCTGAAAGGGCGGAACCATATACAATTATGCCCTTTCAGGGCGCAAATTCAGATTGTCGCTTTTACGTAGGGCGTTGCCCTACGCTATATAATTAAACCCTTTCAGGGCACTCCGCAAAATTATCATTTAAGTGCATTTTCACAAACGATTTTTGTCAATGTATTCGCCTGCCCTACTTCCTTACCATCTACAAAAATGCGCAATCCTTTTCCGCAATGATAGCGATCACCATTCTTATCCCAAAGAATCGTCAGATTATGACCATGATATAATACATTATCCAGGCAGAACCAATCCCACTTGTCAGCAGGAATTAAGGGGTTCACTTCAATCGTATTATCCAAACGCGGACGAAGCCCGATCAATCCTGTAATTATCAGGTCGTTGAAAGTGGAATGGTTATAATAACGGCTACGTTCCTGATCTCCTTTCAGCCAATAACCGGTCACCTCATCCAAATATTCACCAATATAGGGACGACCACGATGATACTGTGATTCCACATACAATTCCATCTGACGGAAATATACACTGTCAGACAATACAGTCTGCGGATAATTATTCATAAAGTTAGCCATTGCTGTCAATGTCTGTGCGGAAGCAAACGGCCAGATAGCACCGTCCCATTCACATTTGCCTACTCCACGTGTACGGAACTCCGGATGACGACGTTCTGCAGTTGTCAATCCATAAGGAGCAGAGAAGCCTTTTTCATCCATAATTTCTTTCCAGGCAATTTCATACTTTTGGGTGGTATCCGGCAGGTTGAAATACCAAGGAATATATCCGATTGCTTCACGCACATTCGCGGAAGAGTCCGTACGCATCGTCTCAAAAAACTGATGACGTGTATTCCACAATTCATTTTCTACCAGATTTTTCAAAGTATCTGCTCTCATGCCATATTTCATAGCCATCCCCTCATCACCGGAAAGAATTCCTATACATGAAAGTGCTTTAGCATTGCCATACATATAACTATTGATTGTCGGCCGGGCATATTTCTTCCTCCGTCCGCCACTGATTGATTCTTCCATACCATCCTGTACGTCACCCTGCCAATACAATCCGTTCTTCAAACGGTTCGTACGTTCCCAACGCTGGTATTCGGTTTCCAGATCTTTCTTCATATCCAGCAGATAGTCCTTATCACCATCTACCATGTAACGAGCCAAAACAGCATCTGCGTTCCATGAGCTGAACTTATCCATTTTCTTCATCGGACCGCCATCATTGCCACGATACCATGTATGAATAATCTGATCCAAATATTTCGGATCACGCAACCAACGGCTTTCATAAATGTGATGTCCAATAGCACAAGCAATCAAATTATATTTATCTGAATAAGAACGCTGAACGAGAAACTCGGTCATGCCATAGCCAACAGGAGTCTCCTTGATATGCTTACGCAATGACCACCAACGATAATAATACATTTCTTCAAAGTTATGTTGCGGACACTCGAACAAAGGAATATTTTCCTCCATCCATTCTGAAGCCTTTTCATTGGGAATTGCCTGAACAATATTTTCGTCTTCCATACCGTTGAAATAGTCTGCATAATGACTGAAGTCAGCATACTTTAAAAAAGCAGAAGACGCATCCTTATCTGTAGAAGATGTTTTTACATTGGCAATGCCATATTCAGCCAATGGATCTTGCGCACCTGCATTCGGCAGATCATAAGTCTGGTCGGCAGGAGTATCTACGGTTGGGAATGTACGAGGTACGCCAGTACGGAATACAATTCGTTCCACAGCAGCCACGGGCGCATAGAACATACGCAACCCTACTCTCTTGCCATCTACATACACTTGAATATTACGATCAACAGTAGAAAGGACTGCTTCTACATGATAAATCTTTCCTGCTTCATATTTCATCATATTTGCAAACCGGGAGCCGCCTTTCAATCGAAAAATGCCATCATCAGTAAGTTCTATACGGGAACAGGCTATTCCATTCTCATCCAGAAATTCAATGTGGAGTGTACCTTTATTATTCTGGCCGGCTTTCAAATCAAATGATACTTTTAATTCTTTAGAGGCCGGAATTTTACGTTCCACTTTGGCATAATCAAACGGATCTTTATCCTGCAACTTCAACCATTGATCCTCCAAAGAAACAGGGGCCCAAACCGGAGAATAAATATTCCAGTCAGTCAGTTCCGCAATTGATTTATTTTTTGAGAAATCATCATCCGCATGTGCTGAAGCATTTATTTCCACCGGAACAGGAATACGGGAAATCCACATATCTTCCTTGTTCACACTGTAAGAAACCCACAAATCACCATCGGCAGGCACCCCATTGCCTTCCTGAATACCACGCGGATATTGAGGACCGTATGATTTATAATTTCCTCCATAACGCATGGGAGTGATTTCACCATGCACCAGATTCAATGTTGTATATTCCAATCCATCTTTACTCAAAGATATAGCCAGCGGCCAACGAAATTCCGACGGATTATACACGGTAGCGTATGTACCATCACTTAAACGCTGCCCCCAAATTTTCGCGTTGCTATTGACGAAACCTTTTGCACGAAGCACAGGCTCTGCCCAAGTATGTCCGCCATCCTCGCTGATAGAGGTAAGCGCATGTTTCCAAAGACTGGCAATACGTCCATCCGGCAATGTATAACAATTGAATGCTTTGTATCCTTTCTTCAACGGAAGAATAGGATCTTCACGGTCGGCTTCTTCCACCCACTGCATCATATACAGCGGATTGTCGAGAATTTCCTGGCAAGCCTTCACAAACTCACGATCCTTGCTTTTCTTAAAATACGGAAAATCAGTATTCTTTTCATTAAATCCATGATTATAATAAATGAAATAGATCGGTCCGTAAGAACCGTCTTTCTTTATTTCACGAACCACCCGGCCAATACCGTTTCCATCATTGGGATCATCCTTTTTATCCAAAGCAACTCCGTAATTTCCCATTGTAATCAGCTTGCCGGATTTAGAAACATAGAATCCTACACGCTGGTGCATAATGGCAATCAGATCTTTGGCCTGTCCCCCCGGACGAGACTCTTTGGTGTATCCATCAGGAACTTGATAAGGAGGAAACACTATTTCCGGATTTGTCCAGCGATATCCATCTTTCGATGTCATTAGAAAAGTCTGTGAAGGCGGTACGTGTTCGTCAGAAGGATCTGCCAGGTATTGATAGAAAAACTGTCCATTCCAATAAGCCAGCATCGGCTGATGATTATACGTCCATCCATTGCCGTTCGAAGCATCGGGATGTTCACGATTGGCACGCACCAACTGAATGTTATGTACTCCGACTACCGGAGACAGTTGTCCGTCGTGACAAGCAGGGTTCGATAATTCTTTTCCTGTATAATGAATTCTATCTTGTGCAAAGGCTGTAGTAGTCAACCAACCGGCAGCCAGTACAAAAAGAATTTTAGCAGAGTTGTTCATGATTTATTCTGATTTAAAATTGTTTCCGGATTTATTTCTTTTCTTCCAATAATGCTTTTACGACTGATTCCGGAGCCGTAAATATGGTTCCATGCTTATGCCCTACAGGGATGCTTACCTCTTCTGTTACATCTGTAAAGTTCCGGAAATCCTTCGTACGCATAGCGCCATATATTTTTTTCTTATATACATCAAAATAGATTAGATAATCATCTCCCACTTTCTCTACAGATGGTCCTTCTACAAAGGATTCAGTGAAAGGCTGGGATGCGGGCGAATAAGGACCGGTCATAGAATCGGAAAAAGCGATTTTCAGATTACGTTCCGGTCGGGTGTTATCCTTGAGTACCATTACATAGTCATTCTTTGCCCGTTTCACGATAACGGCATCAATGGTACTGAATCCCGGATCATACAAAAGTTTTGCTTTCGAAACGGTTTTAAAATCTTTTGTAGTGATATAGTATAAACGATGATTATTATTCTCTTCTTCTATCCCCTTTTCGAAACGCCCGGGGACACAGGAAGCCCATACGACCATAAACTGATCGTTCTCGTCGTCATAGAAAATTTCCGGAGCCCATACATTAATAGTAGTCGGTTCGTCTGCCATTACAGGAATCATCTGTTGTTCCGACCAATGGATCAGATCTTTGGAATGTGCGTAGCCAAATCCTAAATCACCTTTCCAACTTGTAGTCCAGACCAAATGGTAGGTTCCATCCGGAGTACGTACCATCGAGGGATCCCGCATGAGCTGGTGCTGTCCCAGTTCCGGCTTTAGCCAAACTCCCGGAATACTGTCCCAGTGAATTCCGTCCTCACTATATAAGTATCTCAAACCCTCATCAGCCGGTTCATGAAACGAAGTGAACATGTAGTAGTCTTTGTTCCCCCCACAAGAAGCCAGAAACAGAAGACTTATTGCGGCTAATGTATTTCTTAACTTTTTCATTTCTATATTCTATATTTGTATCTTTTATACAGAGGAGACGATAGAAAGTGTCATTTGTACTCAAATATACTAGAAGAATCAATAGATTCAAAATTTATATACGATAAAAGGGCGACTCTCCGAGCCACCCTTTCCACCATCAAACAAACTAACCATTTACAATGGGAAAGAATTTCACTTCTTTTTATAGTATCTTATTTTTTAATTATATAGAACCTCCACGGGCTTTTATACGTTTATACCATTCCTCTCGTTCTTTCTTCAGGTCATATCCACGTTTAGCCAGATAGTTGTTGATACGTCCTTTGTATTTTCCGAAAGCAGCGTGTTTCTTATTCGAATTTTCTGCATCCAACGCAAATTCACGAGCCTCTATCAACCAAGCATAGATTTGAGCTTTTTCTTCTTCTTTCAAAGTAGGAATCATGTCCAGATGTGAGTCATAAGTCACTTTTACTACTCCATAAGTCATGCCATCCTTAACGGCTTCTATTTGCTTTTCATCAAGAAAGAGAGATAAATTGGCAGGAAAAGCGAAATGTGAACGATATAGCGCCGCATCTTTTTCATTTTCCGCAGCTTTCAAAGCTTCATTTTTAGCCTCACCAGTCAACCCGGATTCTTTTACTTTCTTGACTTTCGCATCCCGCACCTCATAAATATCATTTAATTCGAAGTAACGATTGGCTATGACATTGCGAACATCTTCGGCTATTTTCGCATCTGTAAGTCCGAGTTTATCAACGATCTTTTGTGATCGGCCGACAATAGACTTTACATATTCAGGATCACGATTCTCTTTATTTAAGTCGACTGCCTGCGCAGACATCCAACCGGAAATAAAAAGCAATGATAGTATCAGTATCTTTTTCATAATTACATTAATTTTCCTTTTTCAGCCAATGTATCGTAGTTGTTCTTCATATCTCTCCAATCTACTTTATGCTTTGTGCTGATACCGTTGATATATTTTTCAATATTCGTATATCCGTCACCAGTACAGTCTTTATTGGCATCACTCGGATCGTTCGGATTTAATCCGTTAGCAATTTCCCATTCGTCCGGCATACCATCTTTGTCTGTATCAACATAAGGAGTACCTTTGTATTCAGGATACCCCCCCATCTGGCGAACATCAGTAATAATACCCTGCTTATAAGAATCTTTCGGCAAACGACGATACTTGAACTGTCCGTCTTCCCCCATTGACTTAGGAGACAAACCTGTCAAGTCACCATAAGCGTCTTTAGGAAGTTTCTTTTCATAATAAGGAATACCTGTTCTTACTTCTTCAATCACACGTTCGTCAACAATATCACGACAAGGAATATTCGCACCTACATGTTTCAATACATAGTCATAAGCATCTTTAGCCCCCATGATATTGATATACGGCATCTCGAACGGCTGGTAGCTACGCATGTATTCAGTATATCCGTCAGTGTTCGGTTGAGTTTCAATCTGAATACCGCCATTCCAGTTGTCTTTAGTTATTTCAGGATAGCCTTCCATTATATTTCCGTCGGCATATACTCGCCCATATTCTTTATGATCCAGCTTACTACGTCCTGCTTCCGGTTTCAAGATACGATGTCCTACATTGGAATCCTTAGGAGTAGCAGGTCCCGGTTTGTAGTAGTTGTTAATCATATTGAACATAGCGGTATAATCACCACCATCAGAAGAACGGTGCACCCAATTGAATACTACATTATTAACGAAATTGAATATGCCATTCCAGCCGATAGAAGGATTACGTCCGGAGTTACTAGCCCAAAGGTTACGGGCAAATGCACAGTTCTCACCACCTAACGTACTACCAAACGCATGATTGTATGTATCTAACGCTTTTGCCGAGATAGTATTTTGAATAGTTACGTTTACAGTAGGAAGTTTCAAGTCTTTGCTTTCATATTGTCCTTCACTCGGGTCGTACATGTGGCGATAGAAAGAAATGTTTTCATCCAATCCCCACGTACAGGAGCAGTGGTCGATCATTATATTACCAACAGGGTTACCTCCGAAAGAGTCATCACGATGCCATACTTTCGTTTCTCCACGACGGAAACGCATGTGACGTACCACCACATCATGTGTATCTACCCAAAATGATTCTCCAGCAATACAAACACCGTCTCCCGGAGCTGTTTGTCCGGCAATAGTTACGTAAGGAGCACGGACGATAATCGGAGATTCCAGACGGATGATACCAGCAACATTGAATACAATAATACGTGCACCACCAGTTTCACATGCTTCACGGAAAGAACCCGGTCCACGATCATTCAGATTTGTGACAGTTATCACTTTACCTCCACGACCACCGAAACTGTACATACCACCACCTTCAGCACCTGGGAATGAAGGGATATCAGCCTGCGGCAAATCGTACGGACGACCAGCCCAAGGAATATATGGACGTCCTTCTCTAGCTTCTTTTTGTACTATCGGCAACGCTTTTGCCCATGCTTCATCAGAGCGTTTCCGCTCTTCAGTCATCATTTTTGTATAATTTTCTTTGGCTTCGCCAGATATTTGTGGGTATTGCGCCCATGCAACGGTCGGAGTCAACATTGTTGCAGCAAAAACTGCTAAAAGTACCTGTTTCTTCTTCATTTTTATTTGGTTTTGTGAAGTTGTTAATTCAAAAATACAATAATAAGACGAAAGAAGAAAAGATTTGTAATCAGTGATGATGATCTTTTATCAAATGCGGGGGAGAGAAACGACTTTCCAGTCTCCAATGGTCCGTGTAGTACTATCGAGAATCACTTTGCTGAAAAGTGTCTTTTTCTGCCGGTCATTTCTCTATCGGAAGAAAAAACGACGAAGGAAGGAATGTGTCACACACGAAATCCGAATAACCGGAATAGCTTGGTGTAAAAGAAAAGAGGGAATCTTAAGATTCCCTCTTTTCACATTTTCTCTTCTATTGGCTGCCGTCAGAGAGCCGGATCGGGAGCTTCGCCACTGTCGCTGCCACCGGAAGGAGGAGTTACTCCACCGCCTTCATCAGGATCGGGAGCTTCACCTTCACCAGGCGTTATCGTTCCGTTGCCTCCGGAAGGCTTTGAGGGAGCCGTAATACCTTTACGACGATTATAAGCAGCTTTTGTTTCGGCTATGACTTGGTTGAGAGCAGTAAGAAACGCTGAAGCTTCCGTTATGGAGGGAGTCAGTATATTGACAGCGGTTATGTGCATCACCAAGTCATCGTAGAGTGAATCAAGCTGCGCACGCACAGTCTTTGAGTCCGCAACCGATTCTGCTGTACGAGTAACGGAACGGGCGTCTGTCAGTGCCGAATAGTTTTTATTGGCGGTTTCGAGTGCCGTTAATATGGCATCCAAATTGAGTGCCGTAACGGCGGTTTTCACGGCTTCCTTGCGGAAATCAAGCAGTAGTCCGCTGATGGCTGCCGTTTCCTCCATATTGCGCATGCGTGCCAGTCCGGTATAAGGGCGCACCGTGATTTCCAAGGTATTATATGCATCTCGTTGCGCTGCCAACGGTGAGTTTTTGGCCGCACGGACAGTAGCCAACAAATAACTGACATACGAATCGCGTTCGGCATCCAGTTTCAGTAAATCCTTTGTTTCGGCGTTGGCCGTGGAACGGTTCACCAGGTCTTCCATTTGTACCAACTTCGGCTTGATGCTGTTCACGATGTTTGTTACTGTCAGTTTGGAAATACTTCCTGCGGTGAGGAGTGTCAGCACACGATTCATGAAATTGGTGTACTCAGTGTTGTTCAGTTGTGACAGTGTGATACCGTCTGCTTTTTGATAACTTCCCATAATTTTTTCTTTCGGGATTCATACTTGTTCTATCTATCTCTGAAAAATTCGAAGTCCGGACAAGCCCGCGAAATGGTTGCTGTAAATTCGTGGACGTTTTGCATACCTGTGAAAGCATTTTTTAAAATTTGCAGGCGTTTTTCAAGCTTGCAAAAGCGATTTAAAAAGTTTTCCGGCATTTTACAAGCTTGGGAAAGCGTTTCTGGAAGTTTGCAGGCATTCAGCAGGCTTGGGGAAGCGTTTTGAGAAGTTTGCGAAGGCAAAGATAACTAAAATCAGCTGATTTAACGAACAAAAATTCACCAATTCCTGCCGTCTTCTCAAAGAAAAGAGGGAGGAACCGGTGAATTTCTATGGTTTTCGATGCCGAAGCATCCTGTGATTCATCTCCGATGTAATTATCCCTGCACCGAAATGCAGGGTTCTTATCGAAGGAAGTTGAGTTTTTTATTCAGCCAGCGGGTCAAAAGTACCGTTTGCGCCACCGTTGTTGTAATCTCCCCAGCCGATGGTTTGCAGCAATGTACTATTATTACCCTGGATACCTTGATGGAAACCAAGGATATAATACCTTGGAAGGAACGCGATATACAATGGAGAATGGCTATCATCATAAGAATCGCCTTTCTTTGTCTTACGGGTCAAATAATTTGAATAAAATTCTTTCAGCCTATCCTGTTCGCTGGCAAGATCCTTTCTCAAATCCATTGCAGCCGGACGGGTAATTCCAGCTTTTACTAACGGATCGTCGTCAACATTTGTTCCACCAATGCCACCGTTTACAGTTGTACGGAATTCAAGATTCTCGCGACGTTGTCCGTTGAGTGGCTTAAAACCAAGATATGTACATGTGTTTCCACCCCAGCCAGTCAGTTTCCAAGTAGCAGGCGCACCTTCAGGAAGTTCTATGCCGCCATCAAACAACATCCAGCGACGCATATCATCGAAACGTTTTCCTTCGTATGCCAATTCAATTTGACGTTCATACATGATAGCTGCCATACATTTAGCTTGGTCACCGTCCAAACCTGCTTCCAATCCATAATTATTTTCAGCTTTATAACCAACACGAGCACGGATTTTTTGTAATTGATCAACGGCAACTCCCATCTCACCCGCATTACATGCTGCTTCTGCATAATTAAGTAATACTTCCGCATATCTAATCTCCATATACGGCGCGGCAGAACGTGTGAATCCCCCGGACTTTTCATCATAGACATAACGGGCAATAGCATTCACATCTCTGTCATCAGAGCGTTTACGTACATAAAAACCTTTTACATCATTAAGGAGACCATCAGCGCCATAGGTCACACTGCTATTGGCTTCAATATCATCTACATAAGCTGCATCCGTATACCAGGTATAGTTCCAAAGTTCATAATCAGGACCATTGTGCGGGTATCGGTTCCCTTGTGTCGTAGGATTACCGACAAACGACCAACGAACTCCCGGGAAAGCGAATGTACGATAGAAGCGCGGATCACGATCGACGAAAGGAAATTCGCGATAATAAGGTATATCTGATTTAGTTAACGTATTGTATGTTTCACAAGTTGCAGGTATCTTGCCGTCAGACATAGGAAACATATCTACCAACATGGCGGAAGGTGTTTTGCCACCTCCTCCTCTAGCATTGTACGGCCGGATGCCATTTTCCCATGTATTATTCTTACGATAATCAGGAACTCCTTCCGTCAGCGTGTTGTGTAGCGTTACAAATACAGCTTCTTGACTCGGCACTTCAGTAAAAAGATTAGCCCAACCGGAAGCGTTCACACCGGGATTACTTTCATTAGCCAAGCCATATCCGGCAGCTGTCAGCACGTCAATAGATCTTTTTATATCATTGTAAGCCTGTGTCCAACGAGACAAATCATTGGAGCGATTAAATAACGGACTGGCATATAGTACACGTACTCGACCCAACAAAGCCACTGCTGTACCGGAAGTAACACGACCGTAATTATCACCAGACATCCATTGTCCGGCTCCCGTAAAAGGTGCTAACAATGTTTCAGCTCTCTCCAAATCGTCACAAATAAATTTGAAACAATCCTTTGCGGAAGAACGGGGAACAACAGAACTTTCAACAGGTTCCTGTACTTCCGTAATGATGGGCACACCACCATACCATTTCACCAAATTATAATAGCACCATGCACGAAAGAAGTAAACCTGCCCTAACAACTCATTCTTTTCTTCCTGCGAAAGCGTGCTTCCTTCAATGCCTGCAATGACATCATTAATATTACGAATACGTCCATAAGCGGAAGTTATAGGATCACCTTTCGTTCCTTCAAAGTAATCAGGTACAGGATTATTTCCGGTTTGATAAGTCAACGGCTTGAGTGGATCGACAAAAGCACTGAATCCACTATATTCTTCAGTCGACTTAGATTGGTCGTCTGCTAAACCGGTACTGTTATACATTGAACTGGGAGTAGCCTTAGGATCTGGCAGACATACTCTATAAACATCTGCTACACGTCCCAGTGCACCACTCCAATAATTATAAGCATCGGCAGTAGTGCTGTCAAAGTTCTGCTTGTCTTGCATGAACTGGTCGCTACAAGAAGTAAACGCAGTCATCGCCCAAAAAGCTACGCTGATACGGAATATATTTTTTCTTTTCATTTTACTGTTCTTTTAGAATGTTAAATTAACACCAATCGTGAATTTACGCAGGGTAGGATAATTCCCATAAGTAGTCATCGGATCAATAAAATTATCCGGATAAGGATTATAGAAACTTAATAGATTCTGTCCTGTAATGTTAAAACGGCAACTTTCGATACCTATCATTTTTGTATATTTTGACGGTATACGGTAAGCTAATGTAACGCGATTCAGTTTGACACGTGTTCCGCTTACTCTCCAGAAAGAAGAAGTTACTGCATTCACGCTGCCCCATCTCAAGTTCGGATATTTTCCATTGCGATTGGCTTTCACCACTACATTACCTGCTGCATCTACTACGTCGTTATACACAAACATATTGTCTGTAGTCCAGAACGAAGGCATATTTGCATATTCCAAATCATTATACTTATTAGCCGATGTTCCTTGGTTTCCTAAAGAAATTGCATCATCAGGCAAGAAACTATAACCACCCCAGCTCGCATTAAACTGAGCTGTCAAAGAAAGCCCCTTCCATTCTGCGTTCAGGTTCATTGTCATGCTGTAAGGATTGCTTCGATTAGATAACCGTACTTGGTCATCTTCAGAGCTAACCACACCATCCGGTCCGGCGTATGTACCATCATCTTGTCTGGCTCCACGCACGTCTTTATAAATCAACATACCCGGTTTTACATCTTCTTTAACGTTACCCATATAGGAAGTAATATTGTACTTGGCAAAATACTCGTCAATATCCTGATAGCTGCGGAACATACCGATACACTGCATACCCCAGATGCCTTGATCCAAACGATCACCCTTCTTATAGCTCTTATAAGTAGGCTTCTGATCCCAGTCTCTTACCAAAATCTCATTATCACTATACCCGGTGTTCAACTGAATTTTATACTTAAAATCCTTACCTATCTTGTCTCTCCATGTAGCAGACAGTTCGACACCATAAGTATTCAATTCTCCATAATTCACTTTCGCAGAATTAGCTCCCACTGTAGATGGAACAGAGGCATTATAACTAAGCAACATCTCACGGTTCCATTCATAGTAAGCGTCAATATTGAATGATAAACGATTATCGAGAACATTGAAATCAAGCCCCAAATTACCTTTATAAGATTTATCCCAATGAGCATCCCGATTGATTGCTGCATTGTTTTTATTCATTGTGAGGTGACTACCGGCATTGGCCTCTGTACTAGTGCCAAATACTGGCCCTTTATCCTTATCTGTTCCGTAAGTCTGCAACCATTGCCATGCTGTTGTATTATCACGACCGGTCAAACCAAAAGATGCACGCAACTTTAAGTAATCAATCCATGTAACGTTCTTAGTAAACCATTCTTCTTGTGAAACCACCCAACCAGCAGATACTGACGGGAAAAATCCCCAATAATTTTCAGGAGCAAACTTGGTGGAAGAATCCGAACGAAGCAGGAACTCCAGTAAATATTTGTTATCATAAGAATAATTCAAACGACCGATATAAGATAAATTACCCGACTCAAAACGAGTGAATTCTGTACTAGGAGTACTATTCCAGTCTACCGAATTAGATTGTCCTGTCGTAAATTCGTATGGGTTAGTAACCATACCGTACAAATATTCTGTTTCTGATTCAGACTTTTCAATGGAGAATAAACCTCCTACAGAATGTAGTCCGAAATCCCTATTATATGCTGCAGTAAAGTTCATCTGATAGTTATCCGAACGAGTCATGGAACGAGACAAATATCCAGTAATATCACTTGTACTGGAGTTAACCACCGGTTTTCCACTATTTGCCAAATAAAAACTAGTATTTTCAAATGCACTGTTATCCGCTCCTTCAATTGGAGTATACAAATGTTCTCCACTACCAGAACGAGTCTCCAAATAATAAAGATTATAAGAAGTACCATAATCATTTGTCTTATTCGTATTGACACTCTTCGAATAAGTAAACTTCAATTTCAGTCCTTTCAACCATTTATTCCATCCGAAATCGTATTCCAACCCGGCATTAATATTCATGTTTGATGTCATGTTTCGTTTATAGTCGCCATTATTCTGAAGTACATTGAAATTGTAATTCTGAATATTACTTACCGATGAATTAGTAGGACCGTAAGCAGCTACCGCATATTCACCCACATATTCGGGAATATAATAAGGATGTGTCAACAGCGTATTGTAATCTTTCTCTGCAGACGAACCTCCGACCTGATTCAGAGGAGTATTTTTCTTTCCATAATCACCGGAGACCTGTACATTCGCTTTTATCCACTTGCTGATTTTCACATCTACACCAGCACGGTAATTCCAACGATTGTAATCCAGCTTACCTAAGTTACCATCCTGATCAAAATAAGAAATTCCGGCAAAATAACTGGCTTTTTCAGTAGCACCGCTCAGGTTTACACTATGCTGCTGCGTCAATGCGGATTCCCAATATTTATCCAGTAAATCATAGTGCAAACTTTTCATGGCATTCAACTCATCCTGCTGAAAAATAGCTCTTAACGGATCAATACTTGTCTCCGTCGGGTCAGCCATACGTACTGCATTCCATAACTTGCCATACTCATACGCATTCAACATCTTAGGACGAGATACTTCATCTGTAATACCAAATGTTCCATTATATGAAATTTTAGGCGCACCTAACTTTCCCTTTTTTGTGGTTACCAGAATAACACCATTTGCTGCACGAGCACCGTAAACTGCTGCAGAAGCATCCTTCAAGATAGAAATACTTTCCACAACTGATGGATCTAAGTTGTTAAACGCTTCCGCACCCAAATTAGTATAAGTACTTCCCACTTTTACTTCCGTAGGATAAATGTAACCATCAATAACATACAATGGCTGCAGGTTGGTACCTCCCATTTCTTCCAACTCACCATTCTGACGAATAGTAATCGTAGCGTTTTGTCCCGGACGAGTATCACCTCCGTTTACAGAGATACCATTTGCCAAACCGCTCAATGTACTGGCCAAACTTCCACTTGAAATATCCTGAATATCATCAACGGGAACAGTGGCGATAGCACCAGTCAAATGCGCTTTCTTCTGCGTACCATAACCCACAACTACAACTTCATCCAATTGCTGCGTATCTTCCTTCAAGATGATCTTTGTCAATTTGAATGGAGCAGAAAAACGTTGTGGTACATATCCTATATAAGAGATTTCCACTTCCTTACCATCAGGAACATTCAATGTGAAATTTCCATCTAAATCCGTTATTGTTCCCACTGTTGTTCCTACAACCTTTATGGCAGCTCCAATAATAGGTTGCTCGGTCTCATCCAGCACAACTCCTTTGAATGTTTTAGTATTCTGTGCTATTGTCGGCAAAGCCATCACAAAAGCTAGAAGCAGGCTGATACTGATTCTATATATATTCTTATGTTTCATCTTTATCGTATTCTAGATTTATTATCTTTTTAATTTAACCAACGCGGGTCGCCACTACCATGAGCAAATACTTCGGGAGCACTCGGAGTAAAATCACCGTTTGCAGCATCAGCGAATCCCGGATCCACGCCATAAGCAGAATTGCTCTTATCACCATCCGCACGATTTGAAGTCTCATCCAGTGGCAATGCGCCATTGTACCAATAACAGTTATTTTCAAAAGTTGCAGCTACCTTTGTACCCTGCATTCTTATACGACGATTGAAATTTCCCGAAAATGAGTCAATAAACAAATTGTTCTTTGAAATTACCTCATTATGTGTCTGTGACCAACCATTGCCATTAAAACTCTGTCCGGAATAGGAGAGATTATAGAATGTATTGCTTATAAATGTCATCGATCCTCTTGACCAACCATCATAACTGGTTGTTTGTCCACCTCCATAACGTAAAAAACGAGAACCGTTTTGGTTATGACTATAAATCGTAGAGTTACTTATTTCGAAGTCTTTCACAATCGAACTGCTAGAGTTAAAGTTTATCAGGTCAGCAGCTTGATAGCAATCTATTACACAATTTCTGATTGCAAAATTTTGAATACCATACTTCTTTCCGTTAATGTGAACTAAGTATTTTCTAACAGCCTTGATATTGCAAGATTGAATAACCATAGGATTAGTTACTTTTCCATGATCGGTTCTCTTTGTATCCAATATCTCTTCCGGAACATCACCAAACTTTAAAAAAGCCCCATCTGTCACTACATCACAATCAAAGTTGATAAACTTCAAGGCTAATCCTCCACCACAAGTAATAATAGAAGCCGGAGCAGTGAATTTCACATTCGCATTCCCGCGTGTTTTATTTCCGCGCAACTGTACATTATTTACGCCAAAGTTCAAATCTCCTGAAATATAATACGTCCCTCCTGCTTCCAGTTCGAAAGCAACTTCTGTATCTTTTCCCGTAGTCACCGGATGTTCAGCAAAATATGTAGTCAAGTCTGTACCATTAGGAACAAGCGTTGCGGCAACAAGTGTAGACCAACTGATTTCAGTGGCGGAAACGGAAGCTGTATTATTCAACTTTTCATTCCCCAATGCTGCAATCTCAACCTTATAGTTCGTATCTTCTACCCAAGGACATACTACAGCCGTCCCGTCTACAATACTGTCCTTCACTACAGCTACAGGATGATCAGGGTCATCTACAATGTACATAGAAAATTTATAACCACCTGCCCCCATAACAACAGACCAAGTAACTTTTACATTATTTTCAGTTGTAGCCAGTTTTTCAAAAGCCACATCCGATGCTTTCGGCGAATCCAATTGCGTATTCGTCACGCCACCGGAGAAGGTTTCTTCATCAAAACCATCTCCAGCGCAAGAGCCCATAAATAAAATCATCGATAAACAAGCTATGCTCCCGACAACTTTCATTTTAATTTTAATCTTCATCTTACTCTTCATAGATTAAATTTTAATTTAAACAAAAATAATACATTATATCTTCAAAATCTAAAAGTTCTTTTAAGGAAAGACGTACAATCAAAAAATATGTAATCACTTAAAAGAATAAAAAAAATAGATTTTGCATTTTTTTCTCTCTCTTTGTAATATTAACTATATCATAATATCCTCCTATCTCTGTTGAAACACCTCTTTCAAATACTTAATATTCGTACTATAATTCTTTTTCACGTTCCGCACGTCATCCTTATCGCGCGAACGTTCTACTACCAGCCATCCAATCCATCCCATCTTATCCAGCGTCTTTTTCACCTTATTCATGTCCAATCGTTCATTATAAGGTAAAGTCACTCCATCTGTGTCCGTACAGTGAATCTGGCAAATCCTCTTTTTCCCCAGAATCTTCAACTCCTTGCACAAATCCCTTCCATTCTCCAATGCATTTTGAAATTTAAAATAGATCTTGATTCCGGGAGAATTAATTTCTTTCAGTAGTTTCACATCTCCTTTTGCATCCAATTGAGTTTCAATACCAATCACCACCCCTTCAGAAGCTGCCATATCTCCTACCTCCTTCAAGCGTTTTACAACTTCTGTCCGTAGTGCCGGAATCTTTTCCCATCCGGCTTTGATTCCTCCCAAAGGAAGAAAGGCAACTTTGGCATTCATCACTTTCATGGCATGAAGGCAATCCTGAACTAAATCTTTATAGTTAGCTCGTTCCAGAAAAGACTGTCCATAGAAACCGGACATAGCAATAGAAGAAACTTCTAATTGATATTTTTGAGCAGTTTCACGAAATAACTGCTGGAAATGGGGCTCGCGCAATTTATTATCAAACATTTCCCTCTTGCCAAGACCACCCATATCCAATTCTACACCGTCACCATTCAATTCATGTACCAATTGGAATGAACCGATTTTCTGACGTTTCAGAATCATCCAGTCACATACGGCTATTTTATAACGTTGTTCCTTTTGCTGCGATCCGGCAATTGCCAATAGAGGAAAACACTCTGCAAGTATCAATATCCAAAGGATATGTTTAAATAAATTTCTTCTCATTTTTTATTTTATTGCATACGATTTACATAGTAGACGTATGGAATAGATTTTTGTAATCACCTATAAAACAGAGAATAACTAAAAATACTACGGAGTATAATTTAATAAAAGTAAGATAGTGACGGTATCCAAGACAAATAGTGACGCTATCATGGTCCGATACCGTCACTATCCCAAGCATATACCGTCACTATTTCCGATGAAGTAATAACAGAAATAAATGTAAAAAAATAGGCTGCCGAACTATAAGAAGTCCGACAGCCCTGTCAACCCAAAAACGATACCTATGAAACACTGTGTGTTATTTCAAATCAAACTTTAAATATTTGCCGTGAACAAGTTCATCATGTGTGATATGATATTTATTGAACTTCTTGCCATTCAATAGTACCTTATCAATATATAAAGCTCCTGGTTGAGTCCGATTGGTTTCAATCACCAGTTCGTTCTCTTTATACCATTTCGGATCTAACCGGATCGTTACCTTATTAAAGACCGGAGTCGTCAATGTATATTCGGGCAGTCCGGGACAATCCGGATAAAAACCGATCATATTGAAAATAGCCCAGGAAGACATCGTTCCCGTATCATCATTTCCTGGAATACCATCAGGTTTTGTTGTAAAGTACTTATCTAATAAACGCTGCGTCTCTTTCTGTGTACGCCATTCTTCACCTTTAAAGTATGAGAATAAATGAGCATAAGCAATATCCGGTTCATTTGCCGGGTCGTAAAGTCCTTCGTCAAAAACCATTTGTAGTTTATCGATAAAAGGTTTCTTTCCACCCATTAATTTCGCCAAGCCATATACATCATGTGGTACATAGAACGTATAATTCCAGGAATTACCTTCATGGAAACCGGGATTCGGTTCAAAGTTCTCTCCTTGTCTCGGATTAAACGGGCTATAAAACGTCCCATCGGGGAGAATCGGACGGAAAGTTCCAAATTCTTTACTATAATAATGTTTGTATCCTAAAGAACGTTTATAGAACATCTCCGCATCTTTCTTTTTACCTAAAGCAGCTGCAAAACGAGACAATGCAAAATCGGCAATATAATATTCCAATGCATGAGAGACGGAATTGTCATACTGTTCACGAAGGGGTACATATCCTTTAGACATATAATCATCATTATCAGGACGCATCAAGTTTTCCGCCCCCGGTAATGTAGCAGATTTGTACATTGCCTCATAAGCCAAATCAACATCAAAGTCACGCAAACCTTTCATCCAAGTATCTACAATTACCGGAATACTCGGATCACCTTCCATTGTCAATGTTTCTCTGCCATATAATTCCCACTTAGGCAACCATCCATGTTCACGATACATATCAAGCATTGTACGCACCATTTCCATCTGACGTTCCGGGTAAACCAAGGTCAGCAATTGATGAACATTACGGTAGGTATCCCAAAGAGAAAATACGGTATAACGATCACCTTTGGTTGTCAGGATTTTATCACTTTCCATTGCCGGATATTCTCCGTTTACATCCTGCAAAATATTAGGATGAATCAGCAAATGATAAAGCGCTGTATAAAACACAGTCTTTTGGGCATCTGTACCACCTTCCACTGTTATGCGTGACAAGTCATCATTCCATTTGGAACGTGCTTCCGCATGGATCTTCTCAAAATCCTTTCCAGCCTGTTCACGATCCAGATTCAAACGGGCATTTTCTACGCTTACAAAAGAAACTCCCATTTGCACTTCTACCTGTTCACCTTCTTCTGTATCGAAGGAGAAATAAGTACCAATGTCATCTCCTGCTATTTCTTTTCCGTAACAAGTATAAAGTTTATACTTTCCCTGATCCTTATCCCATTCAGCCTCAACACCCATCATCGGACGTTGTTTCTTCCAATACCCTGTTGCAGAAGGATTCTTCTTAACCCGCAATACAAAGTAAATGGGGAATACAGCTTGAGGATTATAACAAAATGTACCAAGTAGTTTGACTCCTTCCACTTCACTATCGCTTACACGACGAAGCATAGCGCCACTCTCATTCGTTAATCCCTCCCCCAAATTCAGCAGGATATGGCTTTTCCCTTTCGGGAAAGTAAATCGGGCAATACCGCTACGCGGAGTAGCCGAAACTTCTGTTTTTACATTATATTTAGTCAGATAATTAGAATAATAGCCCGGTGAAGCCTGTTCATCCTTATACTTACTACCATATTCTTTATAATCCACATTCAGTTCTCCGGTAGTAGGCATCAATAATAAAGAACCTAATTCCGGACAACCGACTCCACTCAAATTCACATGAGCATATCCGGTAAAGAAACAATTTGTATATTCATAAGGCGTAGACCACCATCGGGCATCTTTATCGTATGTGTTTTCGGAAGATCCCATCACATTGAAAGGAACCACAGACATCATACCATTGGGGCAAATCGCTCCCGGATTGGTCGTTCCGAAATTTGTAGTTCCGATAAAAGGATCCACATAATCTATCAAAAGACTTCTATCCGTATTTTTAAGGGGAGGGCTCCCCCCTTCCCCCGCATAGGCGGAAAGAAGGGAAAAAGCAAGTGTGTAAGTTAATATAATACGTTTCATATCTTTATTAAATGATACTCGTTCGTTTCGTAAAATCGATAATCTCTTTTATATATCCGAAGGCCATACCTACCACAGTATCTGCCGCACCATAATAAACAGCAACACGTTCACCATCTTGCAAAGCAGCACAGGGGAATACGACATTAGGAACGTCACCTTGAAGTTCGTAAGGAGCAGCCGGACCAAGCAGATATTCACGTGTACGGTAAAGAACTTTTTCCGGATGATCTTTATCCAATATGGCAGCTCCCATAGCGTAACGGAAACCATTACAAGTAGTGATTACACCATGATAGAACAGCAACCAGCCTTCATCTGTAAGGAAAGGAACTGAACCTGCACCAATCTTCGTACACTGCCAAGCGCTTTCCGGGAAAGGAGTCACTTTCATTACACAACGGTGTTCACCCCAATATTTCATATCCGGACTATAGCTGATGTATATATCGCCAAACGGAGTATGTCCATTATCACTGGGACGACTCAACATCGCATACTTGCCATCGATCTTCTGCGGGAAAAGTACACCATTACGATTGAAAGGCAAGAAAGCATTTTCGCACTGGAAAAACTCCTTAAAGTCAAAAGTATAGGCAATACCAATCGTAGGGCCATGATAACCATTACACCAAGTCACCCAATAACGGTCTTCAATCCATGTAACACGAGGGTCGTATTTATATTCCGACTCAATCATTTCCGTGTTACCTGCTTTAAACTGAATAGGTTCATGATTGATATCCCAATGAATTCCGTCCTTACTAAAACCTGCAAAGATATTCATCTGTACAGCTTTGTTATCACAACGGAATACGCCTGCAAAACCATCCTCAAAAGGAACAACAGCACTATTGAAAATACTATTAGATGAAGGAATATGATAACGTCCGATAACTGGATTTTGTGAGTAACGCCACATAACGTCCGTACATCCGACAGGACGATCTTCCCAAGGAATTTGAATTTTATTCATAATCGTTGATTTTATATTATTTATTTTTTGAGTCATCATACGTGAAAGGTATGAAATAAGTAATCAGAAAAGCTGGAATAGTTGCGATTAACACATAGATAAAGAAATTACGATATCCTAATAAGTCACTAAGATAACCACTAACCATTCCCGGAAGCATCACTCCCAGATTCATGATTCCTGAAGCAAATGCGTAATGTGACATTTGATGTTTGCCTGGAGCAATCTGTTGCATCATAAACAACGTCAGTCCGACAAAACCAAAGCCATAACCAAAATATTCCATTGTTATACAAGTTCCGATCAGATATACATTAGTAGGCTGTGCAACTGCCAAAAAGGTATAGGCTACAAACGGAAGATTAAAAATACAGCAGAGAGTAAATAGTGTCTTTTTCAATCCGAACTTAGAGACATAAATACCTGCTAACAATGAGCCTAAAACGAAAGCAGCGGAACCAAAGATACCATTTAGCGTGCCGATCTCTGTCAACGACAGTCCTAAGCCGCCTACATCCCTTGAAGCACGTAAAAACAGCGGAGCTATTTTCATGATAAAGCCTTCTGCCAAACGATATAAAATAATAAAACAGATATAGTAGAGAATATGCTTTTTAGTAAAGAAGTTAGCAATGACTGCTACCAGTTCGTGCCCAACTTCTGATGCTGTTTTCTTCGTTGTTGACGGAACCTGTGTAGAAGGTAACATTTTTATATGATAAATACCGATCAGTACCATTATTGCCGCAATTACGCCGAAAATAATCATCCATGCAGATGAATACGCTCCTTTGTTAGCATCTATCGAAGCACCTTCTATTGCTCCGAAATGCTCTGCCAATGCTCCTGCCATAGCAACTAATCCTCCATTAGCAACCAATTTGGCTACATTATAAAAAGCACCTTGAACTCCGATATATTTTGCCTGATCTTCCTTGTTCAATTCAGCCATATATACACCATCACAAGCAATATCGTGCGTTGCTCCACTAAAGGCAATCACTGCCATCGTAGAGATACTTATGGCGAAAAAGTAATCGAAAAACAAAGAAAAGGCTACTACTCCAAACAATACACCACTCAATAATTCTGTAATCAATACGAAAAATTTTTTCGTCCGATACATTTCAAGAAAAGGACTCCACAAAAATTTCAGTGTCCAAGGCATCATAATCAGAGAAGTCCAGAATGCAATTTGCGTATCCGAAATTCCAAGATCCTTAAACATGAAAACAGAAACCAGATTAATAGCAATAAAGGGAAGTCCCATTGCAAAATAAGCAGTAGGTACCCAGCAAGCCGGGTTAATAGTTTTTCGTTGAGAAGCAGTTTTATTCTGTTGCATAAATCATAGTATATAGATGAAAAAATTCATTTTTCTGACCCATCTATATATAATACAACTAAAAGGGGGAAACTACTAACGTCTCCCCCCTACTTTTTTTATTTTATTATCACTTCGTCTATAAAAAACCACGAAGGATGGCCTACACCATAATGCCAGGTCGGACATTCTTTCGTTCCGGTGACTTCTACTTTCACATAACGAGTTTTTATCGGTTCGGCTGATTCAGCCTTGACTCCACGGAATTTTACCTCACCCGTACGTTCTTCCGGTAAATCAATCGTTCTCCAATGCGTATAATGTTCACCGTCTTCAGCGTATGAATAAACCACCTTTAGAGGAAAAAGAATCCAGGCCCCTATTTGATGAAGAAAATCTGTTTCCACACTATGTATCTCTTTCGCTTCGCCCAAATCTATAACGAATGCACCATCGGTTCCTTCCCAACCAATCCAGCTATCAACAAAGGTTGCTCCACCAAACAAACCGTCAACCAATGCGTTTTTTCCTAATGCCGCATATTTTCCCGTAGGAGGAATTAGATAAGTAACTTTTGCGCCCAAAGCCAAACTTTTTTCTTTTTGCGGCATGTAACGTTCCCTATACAATTTGCAATAGTCTACCGGTGAATTGGAACGTTCATTCAATGTAGGAACTTGAAACTCTTTCACGCGTTCCTCAAAAAGGTCTAACTTTTTATTGATATCTACCAAATCTTTTTCTGTCTCCGTTCGTGCTATTTCCAGTTCTGAATACTGAATTGGCAGGCGTGCCCGTTGAACTCGTTTTAAGAAATCTGGTTCTGCTGCAACAGCCTTTTCAGCCAAATCAAATAAATGATTATAACGACGCATCAAAGCAGGCTTTAGCATGCCATATTTATGTGATACGGGTGAATCATATATCCACAACCTCTGTCCACTACCGATTAATGCGCCTTCCATTATCTTTATGTACTGATAAAGATATGGCGCTGCTTCCCCATAATATCCATGCAGAAAATGTTGCATCAATGAGTCTACATTAACTTCTGGATTCCACATTAACTTTGACACTAAATAAGCGCGAAGTTCTGCAAAATCTCCTCCCCTGCTCCCTGCTATTTGAGAGAAATGCATGGTGGCATGATTCTTTTCGAAAAGACGGATATTGTCCTGTAAAATATGGAAATTAGGAAATGGAGCCAGATAATTATCAAAGTTAATACCGTAATCCCACACGAAAATATTATTGGTAATCTTAGACCATCCTTCCATGGCTTTCACAAACTCTTTTCCCGAAGCATTCTCCGTCAAAGTTACTTCACGGTCACAGTCAATATCACATAGCATAATATTCACATTCGGCAAAGGTTTCACATGTTTCGGAGGATTCATAGTATATAGATAAGCCAATGTGGAAAATTCTTTATCCGGGAAACGGGCAGCCAACTTATTCAGAAAAGTGATTATGCTTCCTGATAATGCTCCTTCATAATCATCAATTGCCTTACAAGCATCACACGTACAATTTGTATAATTACCATCATTCTGACTTACAGACATGATATGCTTATCTGGATTTGCTTTGAAAATAGAATCAACACGTTGAGCTACAATCTCAAAAACCTCCGGATTACTCAAACACCACTGACTGGCCTTTCCCGGGTGGCGTTTTCCTTTGAAGTAAGAATAATATTCCGGATGTTCTTTCCCATAAATGGATGAAGGCAGAAGCTTATCAAAAGTATGCACCCAATAACCGGCAGCAAACACTTCATTCGGTTCCTCTAAACGATTCCACCACTTATAAATAGAGTCTGTATGGATAGCATAACATTGTGTCTGACGGTAACGAAAGCCCGGATTCTCGACTTTATTAATGAAGGGTAAGTTCACCGTTTTTGAAGGGGTAAGAGAATATTCATTCTCTCCCCAATAATTGATACCCAAATATTGCTCCAATAAAGTAACAACCCCATATACAACACCGTTTTCTTTACCAGATATTTTTAGAATACCATCTTGAGTAGAAATAGAGAATCCATCCTCTGTTACTTCCGCCGAAGATTGACCACCAATGAGAATATCTCCTTTCCGAGGAGTTTTATCATTTTCAATAGGAAGTGCAACTCCCGAAATTTCAGTAAGAAAACGTTGTAAGAATTGCGCTGACGTCTTACTATTTGGCATCTTGTCCTGCACAATGATGCGAGCACTACTTTTGCCATCTTTTACGAGTGTTATTTGTGCTGAAACAGTACCACATACCACCAGCAAAACAGATAATAACCAATGTTTCATGTTTGTTAGAATTTAAGTTTATATGAGCATTTACTAGAAGTACAATTCAGGAGAATAAAGTTCTAATAAATTATGGATACTTTAACATATAAAAAAGAGGATATGCCTCTGCGACATATCCTCCTCTTTCAATGAATTATTAGCCTAAAACATTTTATTTATCAAATCGGATATTATGTTCCCACCTTTGAAGTGCACCATTAGATGTTGCATTGTGTCCGTTTCCTGTAGCATCTCTAAAGGAAGTGCCATCTCCTTCATCCATTGGCCAAAGGGCAATCAAATTAGGATTCTTAGGATTAACTTCAAAATACATATTGTTTGCGATCTCCGATTCTGTACGAGCTACTTTCCATAGGCGAACCTGACTCATAGCACAATTATTACGGAAATAGCTACCACTATCCACTATTTTCATAAAATCAAAGCGTACGCTTCCACCTTTCGGTGCAGGAGGATCAAAGAAGGTATCTTGTTTTCCATTCCTATAAATGGTAAGTGTTGTTCCATTATAAACGAAAGCCCAATGATACCAAGTGTTTGCTTCCAAATCACTGGCTGTTTGTTTTTGACCTCCCAAAGACTTTATCTGTAGATAATTGTAAGGCCTATTGGCATCTCCAAAACGGATATAGATTTCATGATCATTACTTCCGGAAGTGAAAATAGCCTGATTATTTATACTATAACCATCCATACGTACCCATGCTTCCAATGTCCATGCATCTACTGTAATTCCCCAATCCGTTTCAGGAAGTGTTGTTACATTTCCGGCATTACCACGTAATACAGGAACAGAAACATTCAAAGGCTTAGCTAATACATAAATAAATTTACTTTGAGCTTTTGATTTTACAATATTACCTTTTATAACATTTCCTAATGTAAGAGGAATGGCATAAGTAATACCATTAGTCACAAAATCATCCACATGAAGTCGATAATTAGCACTAATTTCACCTGCCGGAATTATCACTGTCGCATTCTTTGGAAGCATATCGGCTGGCAAGACTTCATATTCCGTACCGCTAGTTGCATTGTATTCAGCCAGTAATTCAGGAGAGAACTGGATTTCCACTTCCACATCTTCCATAACTTTTTGAGCTAAACGCACAACAACGTTAATGTCTGCACCATCATCCATGGTAACAGTAGTAGCATTGTTTGTACCAGCCGCATCTGTTATGTAAAGGCTGTTTGACTGTGCCTTGTATTCTGCATTCTCACATCCTATAAGAAAGAATGCTGACAATGCAATCATAAGACTTGATAAATAGATATATTTCATAATTTTCATTCTTATAAAATTCGTTTAATCATTATTCTTCGTTGGCAGCATTCATGCGATCATAGAAATTCCTATATATGTTTGTAATTCCCTGACGCAAGAAATAATATTCCGGTGAACCATCATAATCGCCCTTACCTTGTGCATAGTCAAAGCCTACACGATAAAGACCACATCCACCAATTAACTGGTCTATTTCATAAGGTTTTCCATTAACAGTATAAGTATTTTTATATACGTAGTTTGACATACCTAGGAATCCTCCTCCAGTATTAGCATACGATTCAAAATTCTCGGTAGCTATGGTTCTACGGACAATTTCATCCGGAGTAATAATCCCCTGTTGTATCCAATCATCCATATCACGCAACACGCCTGTCATTCTATAATCTGCCATTCCACCATAAGCTTGCAATACAAAATAGTCTACATAGTATGAAAGCCATTCTTTATCCATACCTGTTCGGATTCCAACCTCACCGTCAATCAAGAAAAGAAGGCGTTTCTCTGGCATAGGGCGATCTCCACGATCGCGGTTAGGATCCATAGCACCATGTCCAAACCAGTAGGAAAGTTCCTCGACAAAAATAGTTCTCTGTACTTTATTTGACCAAAGCGGACCAACTCCCATTCCACCACCAGGCTCATAATCCCAGTCATAACCATCATATCCACATTCAAGACAAGCTTTATAAATATCCTCTGCATAGGCTTTAATTGCAGGCCTCACCTTTTCCGGATCACTACTGGTTCCAGCTTCGTGATAAATTTCTTTATCCGGAAGGTCGTCGCCTACATTTTGAGAAAATAAGGTAACAACAACCTTTGTGCCTTTCACTTTTTGTACATATTCCATATCAGCCTTTCGCTCCGAAGTTAATTCAAATTTCGGATGCCCACCCCAGTTGGAAGCAATGGTTACAGAATCAGGCAGACCTCTCAAGCTATTTTCACCAGTAGGAGAAGTTCCTGTCCAATTGTCGAACCAAACGAACACTTGTGGAAGTCCCGGTGTTTCTTTCCACTTGCGCAAAGCAGCATAATATTCATCAGTTTTAATTGTTTGATTCAAATCAACATCATTAATAGATTCCACATCCGTACATCCAACGAAGAATATAGCGGCAAATGCAAATCCGAATGCATTTTTTATATGCTTTATATTCATATTCTATATTTTATCAGGTTAAAATTTAATTCTTTTTCGCCCACCACAAATCTGTAGCTCCGGTGTCCGGACCACCTAACATAGTTGCAATAGCTGCTTCTACATTGGCTGAGTTACTAGATTTTTCCGTTGTAGGATATGGTAAACGACGTACCATACGTTTACTATCAATATCACCGATATAACCAACAGAGCTTAGATTATCTCGCGCCGTAAACAATTCAGGATAACCAGTTCGGCGATAATCACACCACGCTTCGATTCCCAATGGATAGTTGGCAATCCATTTTTGAGTAATAATCTTCTGAAGTTTATTACTTCCGTTTTCCCATGCAACAGTAGGAACATCAGTAAATGAAATATTATTTTGAGAGTTCCATCGATCTGTATACCCTTGAGGAACAACTGTACTTGAAAGATAATCACCAATCTCTACGCCATATTGATTCATTGAAATTTGAATACCTTGTTCATAGTAACTCTTAGCTGCCGCTGTTCCACCTGCAATCCATCCTTGTAAAGCCGCTTCAGCTTTTAAGAAATAAGTCTCTGCCGCATAAAAAACTGGCATAGGAGAAGCATCTGTTACAGCTGGTTTAGAGTACCTTGCAGCACTACCTTCAACGCTTTTACTTGTATCTTTAATACCCATACGTACACCACGATACTCTCTATACGAAGTCGAGGTATTCATATATTTGCTGATACGTGGATCATTATATCCATTCATGTATGCAGAAAGTGTTGCATTGATAGCTAAATCACCCCAATCTGAAGCAATCCAAAATGGGTTATATGGCATAGATGGAAAAAAGGCATTATCATCATTAGATTCTATTACTCCGCCATCAATCGCTTCCGCCATCATTTGTTTGGCATATTCTGTATCTTCAGTATTAGAAGCGATACGTACGGCCATACGAAGTTTTAATGAGTTAGCGTATTTGATCCATTTGCTAAAATCACCATTATATATGATATCATATTCGGCAACAGGTACTTCTTTTCCTTCATTTTCCTGAACAAATGCCGAAAGTACATTGATACTACGTGTCAAATCATCAAACATATTATGATAGAGTGTTTTCACATCGTCATATGCCACTTGGAATTCTCCTTTTCCCATTTCAGAGTAAGGGATAGGACCATAAATATCAGCTACACGAAGCATAACACCGACCCGCAGAATAGATGCCCACGCATAAATATATCCGGTACCTCCTGTAGATTCTTTTATTGTCTGGAAATTCGGATAAAACTCTGTAAACATATCTTTATAAGGAACATCTACCCAGTCAGCACTAGGATTGAATGTTCCAAAATTAGTACCATTCCAAGGAGCAGTTGTTGCAAAATACCCGCCATACTGCCCTACCATTTGTTCAGTGTGTTGACTGTTATTTTCCTGACAGGCATTCAATAAGCGAGTCATAGCCACAAACAACGTACCGACCCGTTCCGTCGGAGTCATATCTTCGGGATACACGTCTGTTGGATGTGTGTTTAATTCGTCAAAGTTTCCCGTACATGAAGCGAATAGCAGAGTAGTAGTGAAAGCTGCCACGCTTACAGTCTTAATTATATTGAATCTTTTCATCATTCGTTGCTTTATTAGAATTGTACTTTTATACTAAATCCCATGTTTCTCAAGCTAGGTTGCATGAAATAATCCACACCAGTATAGAATGTACTGGTAGATGACGCAACCAATTCAGGATCGAACGGTGCCTTGCAATATATCATGCCCAGATTATTTCCGATTAAACCTAATGTTACATCAGCAATGTTATACAACCACTTTTTAGGGAGTGTATATTCAAGACTAACCTCCTGCAAACGAATATTGGTTGCTTCATATACATAGTGGTCACCTTCACCAGTACCAGCCGCTACTATGCTGAGATAATCCTTAGCGGATACATTTCTGTTATTGATGGTTACTCCTCCAGCCTGACGAAGTTGTGCGCTATATTCGGAAACACCACAACGATCAAGGAAAGCTTGTGTATTAGATACAACCAAACCACCAAAACGTCCGCTTAACAATATATTCAGACGTAAACCTTTATAAGTAAATGAGTTTCTCCATCCTAAATTAACCTTTGGAAGCAATGAACCGATTTTCTTATATTCGGTTTCCACCATACTTGGCAAACCTGTCTTGGCATCCAAATAGATATAACCATTATTATCGCGTTTAAAGTCACGGTTGATATACAGGTCTCCCATAGAACCACCTTCTGTCAGGCGTACTACCGGTGAAGTAGAGCCTCCTAATCTTGCTTTGTCTACATAAGGCATTTCAATCGGTTCCCCCGTAATTCTGTTTGTAACACCATCAGCCAATCTTTTAATTTTATTCTTATTATAAGTAAAAGTAAAATTACTGGACCAACCGAAATCACGCCACTCATTTTTATATCCTAAGGCCATCTCTATACCTTGGTTCTGTACACTACCTGCTTGGATGTTAACAGCCGTATACCCAGAACTTGCCGGAAGAGGCGCAGCGAATGTTTGGTTACGTGTATCAGAGTTGTAATAAGTAATATCAAAATTCAATGTATTCTTGAAGAAACGCATATTCAATCCCGCCTCATAAGATTTAGTAATTTCTGGTTTCAAATCAGAGTTTGGATACAAGGATTCTGCTTTATATTGGTCAAGCTGATCATCATAAACATAACGTACCTTTGTCAAATATGGATCATAGGCATTACCCACCGAAGTGAAAGAAAAACGTGCTTTTAAGAATGAGAACCATTCAGGCAAATCAATAACTTCACTCAAAATGCTTGAAAGACCAATAGAAGGATAGAAAAACGGTTTATTTCCTCTTTCTGAAAGAGCCAGAGAAGAATCCCAGTCAGCACGTCCGGTGAGACTTAAGTAGAGAAAACTTCTCCAGCCTATTTCCGCATTGGCAAAAACTGATTGTGTCTGACGCTTTAAACCATCAGCATTTACTTTATAATAACCACTGCGTGTAAGGTTTTCGATAGTAAAATGATTAGTTACATTGTTCAAGTCTCCATGTAAAGAAGTCAACTCCATACGAAGATCCTTAATAGAAGCACCCAAATTGGCCGTTACATTAAATTCATTGAACGTTTTATTGAAGTTCGCCAATACATCAGCATACACTTGTCTGTCTAGACGGTTTTCTTCTTTATATCGCCCTTTTGGACCGGCAAAATTACCGACCGTACCTGCGTGGAATTTTTCGGTGTATTTACTTTCGGTGTTATCGATGCTCACACGTCCTTGTACATTTAGCCCTTCAATGATATTATATTGTAGACTAGCAGCCAATTTATAACGTCTTCTATCGTTCTCACGATTCATACGATTCATAATCCAATAAGGATTTTGAGACGAAACACCGCCTAAATCACCATATGGCCAATACTGAGTATTTACACCCGACAAATCATCATAACGTTCGTATACAGCTACATCAGAAAAATCTTCGCCACGTGGGAACAAGTACAAAGAAGTAAGCGGGTTAAAATACTGCCCTTGCGATACCATATTCTTATCGTTTTGAATAATATAGTTAGCACTTGTATCCAAAATAAACTTATTATTCAAGAAGTTGGTAGTATTACGGAATGAGAAATTATATCTATCATAGTCATTATTGGGCATAATGCCTGTTGCATTAGTTGTGGCTACAGAGATATAGCTTTGACTCTTATCATTACCTGTAGAGAGAGAAAGTGCATTGGATACATTGCTTCCTGTATTAAAAAAATTTGCAGGATCGTATCTCTTATCAGTTTCTAATCCCCAGCTCATCATTTCACCTGTCATATTACCATAAGTGTTTTGAAACTTAGGCATCATCATAGGATCACTGAATGTGGTATTATTACTATAAGTCACGGTTGTCTTATCAGCACGTCCCTTCTTGGTAGTAATTAATACTACTCCATTAGCTCCTTCATATCCATACAATGCAGCTGCAGAAGGTCCTGTCAACAACGACATGCTCTCAATATCATCCGGATTAATGTCAGCTATTGATTCACTGCTCGGTTGTGTAGCCATAGCTCCATCACCCCCGGAAGAAGCACGATTATACATTGGAATACCATCAATCACATAGAGAGCGTTATTATTCTGCGTAATAGATTTAGCACCTCGCATTACAACCTTTACACCACCGCCTGGACCTGAAGCACTAGAATTAATCTGTACCCCTGCTGCTTTACCAGCCAGTGCTCCCATAAAGTTAGTACTCTTTACAGTTGTAAGTTCATCCCCTTTCACCTGTTGTACATTATACGTCAATGCTTTCTCTGACCGCTTGATACCCAATGCAGTAACAACTACTTCATCCAATACTTGCGTATCTTCTCCTAGGGTAACTTTCATGGGTTGTGCGTTGGTAAGTGTGATTGCTTGGGAGAAAATCAGTTTCATATACTTTCTCTAGATCCAATTCTTGTTAGATAAATAGATTAGATGTTCTATTTTTAAGATATCAGGCTAAATACAATTGAGCAAAATCAATGAATGAAAGAAAAAGTTAGTATGATTGCACATGAATATGCAGTAATTAAATTGTTTTTATTGATATATGCGGTATGAATATTCGATAAAAGACGTTTTCTCAGGAATGTTCCACACCGAGAATCACTTCGTTTCTCGGTGTGGAACATTTTGATTCTTTAAATGGAACCTAACAAATCATTTAAAGAATAATAATAACTTGTTTTATAGTAGTTGTTTTCTTCTAGTTAGTGCCGATAATACAAAGAACGGAATCTTTTCATTTGATTAATATTATCAATATTAGATATTATTCTATCACTACGCGGGCGATAAAAAGAATAATTTGCAATAATATTATCCTTTTTTATTTGAATTACGTTTGGCTAAAGTGGAAATCCCTGCGGTTTTCAAAACACTCCTGATAACAAGATGCATATTCTAAATTATAGGTAATCTGAATATGCGTTTTTTAATATTATACTCACTTTTATCCTATATCAATTATTGGTCCATTTTTCATTGTACATACAATTTGCATGCAAATGTATTAATCTAGAGATTAAAGTTAGTCAATAATTGAGCATTCCTTATTCTTTCCTCTTTTTCAAAGTATGCTAAATAGTGCTCGGTTACAGATAAGTTAGAGTGTCCCAAGCTTTCAGAAATATATGAGGTTTTCGCACCTCCACGTTTTAATACTGTAGCAAAAGAATGCCTTGCCGTGTAAGTCGTCAACTGAAAAACTCCAATGTCTTGGGCTATTTTTTTAAGTCTTCTGTTACATTTGGTTATAATACGCCGTACCAATCTAATCTTTTCAAAGGCATCTTCAGATCCTCTAGCATATTTAAAAATATACGTTTGCGGGCTTAATCTTGGATTACCCCATTTTTGAATAATATTCCACATTTCAGGAGTAATGATTGCATGTATCTCTTTGTTATGTTTGGTAGTTCGAGATGTCTTAGAGCGTACAAAGCATATTTCTCCATCCATAATATTTGAATACTGAAGAAATAATAAATCCATAAAATTAATGCCATTACATAAATAAGAAAACACCCAGAGATCCCTAAATTCTTCTATATCTTTTGTTTCACATTGATAAGACATTACTTTTTTTATTTCAGAAAGAGTAAGTGCTAATTTACGTCCACACCCTTCAGGAATTTCATATTTATTCTTTCCAAAAGGAAAAGATGATTCTTTTATGATACCATCATGTACAGCACGATTTAAGACACACTTTAAAGCTCGGAAATAAATACTTATGCTTGAATAGCTTTTACCTTCTGATATCCAAAATTTTTCACAACGTTTAAGCCAATCAATTGTAATGTTTTCCAAAGGTATAGTGGAACCTCCGAAATCTTCTAAACTTTTTAAAGCACTTTGATAATTTAAGTAAGTGTTTGCTTGTTCATTGGCTTCCAGTTCTTTCATTTTTAAGCGAAAAGCACTGCGCAAAGTCATATCATTCATCTGCCTTCCTAACCTGGCGCTTAATGTTTCAATACTAAATTCTCCTTTTTGTATCAGTTCGTTAACTTGTTGCTTAATAGTTGAAAAACTACTCTCTATATCTGATCGAATTTCTGCCAATAACCGGCTTTTTACTTTTAATAACCTTGCCCAATCTTCTTTTGACAATTCTTTCCCAGTTGAGTAATATTTTTGCTTTCTTCTATATACCACTTGAACTTTAACAGGAAATTGTCCACTCTTTTTTGCTCTTCTGGTATCTAATATGGTTAAAACCGAAATTCCATCTTTTGAATATTTGAACATAAAATGAATATTTATATCTATACAATAGGTAAAGCATACATATATTGTATGCAAAATGTATGCAAATGTAATAAATCAGCCTGATTTTAATAAATGCATAAGCTTCTATTTATCAAATATTTGAGTATTTATTTTTCAATTAGAAATCTACCTATTCTATTTTTTTGATAAAAAAAATCTTATCTTCGTTTAGTAAGGTTACAACATAAAATGTATTACTATTGAATAAGCGCTTATGGAATTTATTTTAAGTGTAACCTTTAAATTTATTAATTATGATAAACAGAGATACATGAAACCTTTGTGTGAAAACGGTAATCACATTTACCGCTTCTAATTACAAACTCTCTAAAAACTATTTCTAATTAAAAAGAATAAGATGAAAGAAATTATAAAACACAAGTTCTCACACTTGTTATTCTTCCTTTTGTTGGTTTCGTGTTTTGCTTCAGCTTATGGGCAAAAACGAACGATCACTCTTAATCTATCGAAAGTACCCTTGAACACTGCTTTGAAAGAAATTGAGAAACAAACTTCAATGTCAGTAGTCTATAACACAAATGATGTCGATATAAATCGTGTCATATCTATCAAGGTAACAAAAGAATCTTTGAATAATGTAATGAATCAGTTATTCAGAGGAGTTAATGTCAGTTTTTCAATAGTAGATAATCATATTGTACTTTCTGCGAAGAGTAATAAAGAAGAGCAGCAGAAAAAAACACCAATTACTGCAAGTGGTACTGTTACTGATTCAAAAGGAGAACCATTGATTGGAGTTAGTATTTTGGTAAAAGGAACTTCAAATGGTACTATCACTGATATGGATGGAAACTTCAAAATACAAGCAGCTAAAGGTGATGTACTTGAAGTATCCTATATCGGTTATGCCTCCCAAACAATCACGCTTGCCAACGCACAACCTATAAAAGTAACCTTAGGAGAAGATACGCAAGTATTGGACGAAGTAGTTGTTACTGCATTGGGTATCAAGCGTGCAACTAAGGCGTTAAGTTATAATGTACAAGAGGTAAAAGGTGACGAATTGACAGCTGTAAAGGACGCCAATTTTATGAATTCACTATCAGGAAAGGTTGCCGGTGTTCAAATTAATAGTGGTGCAACCGGTGCTGGTGGTGCCACACGTGTTGTTATGCGTGGTATGAAATCTCTGACTAAAGATAACAATGCATTGTATGTAATTGATGGTGTACCTATTTTTAATACAGGAAAAAGCGGTGGCGAAGGATTATTTGGAGAGATGGGAGGATCAGATGCTGTTGCTGACTTAAATCCGGATGATATTGCTAGTATTAGTATGATGACCGGTCCTTCTGCGGCAGCACTATATGGTTCTGCTGCGGCAAACGGTGTTGTTTTAATTACTACTAAAAAAGGCCAAACAGAGAAAACTACCATAACAGTATCCAACAGTACTACTTTCTCTAAAGCATATATTATGCCGGATATGCAGAACCGTTATGGTACAAGTTCTGGATTATTCAGCTGGGGAGAATTGACAAACCGTCGATATAACCCATCTGACTTCTTTGAAACAGGATCCAATGTTATCAATTCGGTAGCATTATCTACAGGAAATACCAAAAACCAGACCTATCTTTCTGCTTCTACAACTAACTCCGGTGGAATTCTTCCGAATAACTCCTATAACCGTTATAATTTTACGGCACGTAATACCACCCATTTCCTGAATGATAAACTTACTCTGGATATCGGTGCACAATATATCGTTCAGAACAACAAAAACATGGTTTCTCAAGGACAGTATTATAACCCTCTCCCATCACTGTATCTATTCCCTCGTGGAGACAACTTTGACGAAATTCGTTTGTATGAACGTTATAATACTAACTACGGCTATATGGAACAATATTGGCCTTATGGTGATGCAAGTTTGTCATTACAAAATCCATATTGGATACAAAATCGCATCAACCGTACTTCCAACAAGAAACGCTATATGATGAACGCTTCTTTGAAATGGCAGGCTACAGATTGGCTCAATGTTGTTGGTCGCGTCAATCTGGACAACTCCGACTACCGGAATAAAAACGAAAAATCTGCTTCTACATTAACAACATTCTGTGGTGTAAGCGGTGGTTTTGAAGATGCCATGCGTCAGGAACGTTCTTTATATGCCGATTTCCTGGCTAATATAGATAAAACATTTGGTGATTTTCATTTAACAGCCAATGTTGGTGCTTCCATATATCATACTTCAATGGATCAGTTATATATTGCAGGTGACCTGGTTATCCCCAACTTCTTCCAGATCAACAATATTAATTTCTCTGCCAACTATAAACCGGATCCTACCGGATATGAAGATGAAATTCAAAGTATTTTTGCCAGTGCTGAATTAAGTTGGAAAAATCAACTGTATCTAACTGTAACCGGACGTAATGACTGGGATTCAAAACTCGCATTCTCCAAACAAAAATCGTTCTTTTATCCGTCAGTCGGTTTATCGGCTTTATTATCAGAAATGGTTAAACTACCAGAGGTGATTTCTTATGCTAAAATACGCGGTTCGTATACAGTGGTAGCCTCTTCTTTCGATCGTTTCCTTACTAATCCGGGTTACGAATACAACAGCCAGACACATAACTGGGCGAATCCGACCGTATATCCGATGGACAATATGAAACCTGAAAAGACTAAATCCTGGGAAATCGGTTTGAACTTGAAATTCTGGGGAAATCGTTTTAATTTAGACGCTACTTACTATCGTTCTAACACACTGAACCAAACATTTAAGGTAGATATCCCCTCCTCTTCCGGATATAAACAAGCAATTGTACAAGCTGGTAACGTGCAAAATCAGGGTATTGAATTAGCTTTAGGATTCAGTGATAAATGGGCAGGATTCGGATGGTCTTCTAATGCAACCTTCACTCTAAACCGTAACAAGGTGAAACGACTGGCAAGCGGTAGCGTGAATCCTGTGACAGGAGAAGCTATCCAAATGGATGAAATGAATGTGGGTTGGTTAGGTAAAGAGAATGTAGCTCCTCGCGTCATCCTGACAGAAGGAGGTTCCATGACTGATATCTATGTATACAACCAACTGACAAAAGACAATAACGGTAATATAAAAGTCGATCAGAATGGTAATCTGGGTATCACTTCATCAAACACTCCGGTAAAAGTAGGTAATCTGGATGCTGATTTCAACCTCGGATGGACCAATCATTTCACTTATAAAGGAATTGATTTAGGAGTTGTATTATCAGCCCGTGTAGGCGGATTAGCTTATTCGGCTACTCAAGGTATTTTAGATTATTATGGAGTATCCGAAACATCTGCAACAGCTCGTGATAATGGTGGCATACCTATTAATAACGGTAAAGTTAACGCCCAAAAGTATTACCAGACTATTGGTACGGGTGAAGGTGGCTATGGTCGTTATTATCTATATAGTGCAACCAATGTACGTTTGCAGGAATTGAGTCTAAACTATACACTTCCTAAAAGATGGTTTAAAAATGTGGCGAATGTTACTTTGGGTATTGTAGGACGTAATTTATGGATGATTTATTGTAAAGCCCCATTTGACCCGGAATTGTCTGCCTCTACCTCCAGTAACTATTATATGAATGTAGACTACTTTATGCAACCTAGCTTGCGTAACTTCGGTTTTAATGTGAAAGTTCAATTCTAAAAGAAAAAGCTAATGTTATGAGAAAATATTTAAGAAATATCACAGTCGGTGCCGCTCTGTTGTTACTGGCAGGAAGTTGTACCGATAAATTTGAGGAGTATAATACGAATCAATATCAAATTCATGATGCAGACCCTGCGACTTTGATGAAGTCTATGATTGAAACAATTGTGAATATTCAGCAGAATGACTCTCAAATGCAAGATCAGATGGTGGGACAGTTAGGTGGCTATCTATGCTGTTCTAACACATGGAGTGGTACAAACTTCAGCACATTCAATCAGAGTGATGCCTGGAATGCTACCCCCTGGAACACTCCGTTTGAAAAAATATATGGAAACTTTTTCCAAATACAGGAAGCAACTAATTCTACGGGACATTATTATGCTTTTGCGTGTATGATACGTGCAATAACGATGCTTCGCGTTGCGGATTGTTATGGACCGATGCCTTACAGCCAAGTAAAGAAGGGTAATTTCTATGTATCTTATGATACCCAGGAACAGGTCTATACCAGTATATTAAGTGATTTAGCCAATGCAGCCGATGTTTTGTACAACTATTATGTAGAAACAAATGGTAATGCCCCATTGGGAGCCAATGATCCGGTTTTTGATGGAAATTATTCAGGTTGGGCTAAGCTAGCCAATTCAATGCGTTTACGTGTTGCAATGCGAATCAGCGGAACATGGCCTGGCATTGCTCAAGAGGCAGCTGAAGCAGCAGTAACACATAAAGCAGGATTGATTGAAAGTAATTCGGATAATGCTATGCTTTCTTGTGGCACGCAGAGTAATCCCTATCAACTGGCAGCTGTAAGTTGGGGTGATCTGCGTGTGAATGCAAATATTGTAGATTATATGAATGCATATGGCGATCCACGTATGCCGAAGTTCTTTAATAAGTCTACCCTTGCCGGGAAAACAGATAAATATGTAGGTATGCGTACTGGAGATGCTGATTTTAAAAAGGCAGATGCAGCAGGATTCTCTATTCCTGCATATACGGCAACTTCTAAATTAATGGTTTTCTGTGCTGCAGAGACAGCGTTTTTACGTGCAGAAGGAAAATTGCGTGGTTGGAATGTCGGTTCTAAAACAGCAAAAGCCTATTACGAAGATGGTATTAATTTATCAATGGAACAATATCAGGTTTCAGCCACTGAATACATGAAGATTGACGAGGCTCCTGTCGTATCACATGAAAGTGATGTTGTGCAAAATGCTACTGCTACAATTACCAATACTGTGAGTGTAATGTGGGATGACAGCGAGGCTGACAACGTAAATGGAAAGAATTTCCAACGTGTCATTACTCAAAAATGGATCGCCAATTATCCATTAGGATTGGAAGCATGGGCTGAATATCGCCGTACAGGTTATCCGGAACTTTATCCTTGTATCGACAATCTATCAGATTGTGGTGTGAGCAGCCAACGCGGTATGCGTCGTCTAAGTTTCCCTTATACAGAGGCACAAAACAATAAAGCCAATTATGATCTGGGAGTAGCAGAACTAGGCGGTGCTGATAACGAAGCTACTGACTTAAAGTGGGCTAAAAAGAACTAATTTATATAATGCATAAAAAGGACTTTTATGAAGAAAATTTATTTATTATACATTGTACTCATATCACTGGCAACGACCTCATTGATCGGTTGCAGTGACTGGACGGAGTCAGAAGCAAAAACTTTTCCCGAATCGATCGTATCGGATGAATATTATGCGGCCTTGCGTGCCTATAAACAGACAGATCACCAAGTTGCATTTGGTTGGTTTGGTGGCTGGAGTGGTGAAGGTGCCTATATGAAAAGTTCTTTAGCCGGTATTCCTGATAGTGTAGATATTGTTTCTATTTGGGGAAATTGGTCGAACATTACAGAAGCTCAAAAAAAAGATCTGGAATTTTGCCAACAAGTTAAAGGTACTCGTTTTACCATGTGTTTTATTATCAGAAGTGTAGGCGATCAAATTACTCCGCAGAATATTCGTGAAAATTGGGAAAATATGGGATTTTCATCCGAAAAAGAAGCTGTGAATGATTTTTGGGGATGGCCTTCCGATGAATCAAATAAGGAAGCAATAGAAGCATCCATTCGCAAATATGCAAGCGCCATTGCCGATACAGTAAACAAATATGGTTACGACGGCTTTGATATCGATTATGAACCTAATTTTGGCAACCCCGGTAATATCGTAGACGAAGACGATAGAATGTTTGCATTTGTTGATGAACTAGGCAAATATTTCGGTCCGAAATCAGGAACTGGCAAATTATTAGTTATCGATGGCGAACCACAGAGCATAACAGGTAGACCTGAAGTCGGGTTATATTTTGACTATTTTATCATTCAGGCTTACAATAATAGTAGTCCTGGCAGTGATTCTAAACTCGATAAACGTCTTATCACAGGCGGCGTAGCAGGTGCAGGACTTGTTCAGACGTATAGCAGTGTCATGTCTGAAGAACAAATCACGAAGATGACCATCATGACCGAGAATTTCGAGGCTACCGATGCTGCTATGGACGGTGGATATGATTACACTGATCGTTATGGTAACAAAATGAAATCTCTCGAAGGAATGGCACGCTGGCAACCAAGTAACGGATTCCGTAAAGGTGGTGCAGGAACCTATCATATGGAAGCAGAGTATGGAACTTCACCAGAATATAAAAATATACGCCGTGCTATTCAAATTATGAACCCGTCATCACATTCATTACTTAAAAATTAATGTAAACTATGAAACGTATGAATTATATAAAAATTTTATGCTTCTCCGCAGTCATAACAGGCTTAGGAAGTATAGTAAGTTGTGGAGATGCAAAATACGATACTTTAGATACACATGCTTATATTGAAGAAGCTCTTTCCAGTACAAGTCAGAAAGTAACAGTACAAGCTTCTGGAGAAAGCTTTACTACCTTAAATGTGCATCTAAGTAATCTTTCTTCTACTGATAATCACTATAAGCTGGTCACAGATCAATCAGTATTGGATGCTTATAACCATATAAATGGAACCGGATATATAATGTTGCCCGAAGGATATTATACATTACCGGAAACCATTACAGTGAAAGCCGGACAATATGCTACTGATGCCCTTTCTATTGCTTTGAAAGCTTTTAGCCAGGAAATGATGAAGTCAGGAGAATCATATGCACTGCCTGTAAAACTTGTATTGCAGGATGGAAGTATTTCACCGATGGAAAATACCGGAACCTTTGTTATTTTGGCAGAAAGTATTATCGAATTTTCAGCTCCAATGTTTGTTGGCGCTCCTAGTTTAAAAGCTAATAAATTCACAGAATCTCCCGAAACGTATTCACAATATACGATAGAGGTTCGTTTTCAGGTAGCCAACACAGCTGACCGTGACCGTGCAGTCTTTAAGAACGGAGGAGATGATGCAAACTTCATCCTTTTACGTTTTGAGGATCCTCAAAGTGACAATGAAAATTATAAGGCACATTCATTAGTACAGATTGTAGGACGTAACCGGCTTTATTTGAATCCAAGTAATTCTTTCAAGCCAAACGAATGGCAACATTTAGCATTGGTCTGTGATGGTTCCAACTATCGACTTTACATAAACGGAGTTGATTCGGGTGTGTTGAGTATACCAACAGGAGCTACAACTTTCTCTGATGTAAATTGGTTCTGCTTAGGTGATGATTCTTATAGTAGATGGGGAAACTGTAAAATTTTGATGAGTGAAGCACGTATTTGGTCCGTAGTTCGTTCCGCTTCTCAAATTCAGAATAACATGACGCAAGTTAGCCCTAAATCTGTAGGTTTGGAAGCTTATTGGCGATTCAATGAAGGACAAGGTAATGTGTTCGAAGATGCAACCGGTAAAGGTCATACTTTGACAACTTCTGCTACTCCTACCTGGATTGACGGTATTTTATCTACAGACAAATCTACCGAATGGAAATAGTAATAATTTAATCGTATGTACATATGAAAAATATATTTCAATCACTATCAATAGCAGCCCTACTCGGCTTGTTTGTCCCATTCATTTCGTCCTGTAGTGATGATGAAGAAGCTTTTAACGAGTGGAATGCTACGTATGTGTCTCTACAGAGAAATGACTACTTGTCAGGTAACGTCAAAAAGTTTAATCTGACTCATGATGCGAATGGAATCGGAGGAGATGAAATTAAGATGGCTTTTACTGTAAAAACACAGAAAGCAGTCTCTACAGATATGGTTATCGCATTAAGTGCAAAAAGTGAAACAGAAGGGCTTGATGCAAGCCAGATCGTTTTAAGTTCCTCACAGGTTACTCTCAAAGAAGGACAGATGACTTCTGAAGAAATCACTGCAACGGTCGATCCAACGATATTCGCCAGTATCATGGAAAAAACAAGTTTCTCTTTCAGTGTATCAATCAGTAATGTAACTACCAATGATAAGAACACTGTCATTAGCAGTAATTTAAGTATCTTACCTGTCATCATTAATAAAGCTGCCTACTGTAATCTAAAAAGTGGTACTCCTAGCAATAGCCAACTTATCAGTAATCGTGCAGGTTGGATTGTTAATGTGGAAGAAGGAGTAGACGGCGCACCTAATAATTTAATTGATGGCAAGACTGGAACTGACGTTGCTCTGAATAATAAAGGCTTCTGGTTCACCGTTGATTTAGGAGAAACTAAGGTTTTAACAGGCATCAAAACGAATCATTGGGGAAATGCATATGCTCCTAGAGAAGTGGAAATATTACAGTCTGAAAATGGTACGACATGGAAATCATTGAGTTCATTAGCAATACCCGGTAATAGTACACAAAACATCACGTTCATCTCTCCTATTACTACGCGATATCTAAAATATCAGATTATCACTATCTCTACAAACGGTCGTACGGATGTTACAGAATTTAATGTTTACGAACCCAAAAGTGAATAAACATAATGAATAGGTAACATAGAAATGATAAAATAGAGGGTAATCCAATGGATTACCCTCTATTTTAGAAACATACTTCACAAACATACTTCCAGACTATCAATCTATCTCCCAAAAGAATACTCCAGATCTCTACTTGTTAGTTCATCTTTGTACATCTTTCTTATGACTTATGGTTTTGAATTAAATTTCTCCTACTGAATCTTTACGCTATTATCCGGTTTCAGCCGTTTCAGTTTTGTTCGTAAACGCCTTGATAAAGAGCGATAACGGCTGAAACCGGATTTTTGTATCCCCCGCAGGAAGGGATTCTGGATAGGGAGAATGCTTTCAGCCTCTTAGGAGCGACATTGATATGTCGGATTAAAGTCGTTGACATGCCGGGTTAGTAAATCAGAGTCTCTATTCGCATAAAACGAAGGCTATGTTTCACTCAAACAGCGGCTCTATTGAAGGTAAATAGAGACTCTAAAAAAGAGACTATTTACATCTCCTTTTTGTTTTCAGGTTCGCGTTCAGCCAAAAGCACCGATGAAAAGGAACTTTTTAAGTAGACTGAAAGCTGAATGCGGTTTTTAACTAATTCTATTTAGATGGGCTCACCACGGTGAAGTTTGTTCAAAACTGCACCAAAACAAAATTTTCGATCAAACACTTGTTTCTCTAATGATCTAAGAAAGCCATAAAGGAAAGGGGGATTCTTAATGAGTTAAGAATCCCCCTGTAAAAAGACTTATTTATATCTTATTTCTTCATCACCCGAATAATCCGTCCGTCTTTCTTATAAGAAAAATGATTTGTATGCATCAAAACATTCAGTATTTCATCAGCAGTGCTATCAGTAGAGAATTCACCGGTAAACCGTTCTGATTTCAAAGCATCATCCTTATAGATAAATTTAATATCATACAACTTCTCCATAATATTGGTTATTTCCAATAAAGAATGTTGCTTGAATTCCAACTTACCTTTCATCCACAGGAGCACATCCGTAGGTTGGTTATATTCAATCAACTCTGCCTGATAAGTATCCGTATTCACATTCAATGTCTGTCCCGGTTTCAGTAAATAGCCATTCTCTTCCGTTCGTGGAGAATCCACCCGCACCAAACCTTGAAGCAAGGTAGTCACTACCCTATTCTCTTCTTCACGCGCACGCACATTAAATTTTGTACCAAGCACACAAGTCTTGATTTGTTTACTGTTTACGATAAATGGAGCATGTTTATCATGGGAAACCTCGAAATAAGCTTCACCCGACAAATCGATTTGGCGATCCGAACTCCAGAAAGAATTATGATAAACTAATTTAGAAGATGCATTCAGCCATACCCTACTACCATCCGGCAGTACAGTCTGTGCTCTCTGTCCGGCAGCAGTTATCACCTCATAATCTGAAAGTTTATTGGAAAGTAATCCCCAGGCAATTCCACCGGCAAAAACAAGTCCGGTAAGAAAAGCAGCAGCCACAGTAGCATAACGCCCCCAACGGATTGAGATATTTTTCCGTTTAGTATTTCTCTCCTTTTCTCTGATAGCCGACTTAAATTTATCTAATGACGCCTCTGTATCTACAGCATTCATCACCGCTATACGTTCACCTACAAAAAGAGTATAATAAAGTTGCTCTAAAGTTTTCCGATTCCCCGGTTCTTCCTCGCACCAAGTTTCCACCCGGGCAGCTTCTTCATCATTACATTCACCCTGCAGATAATTCAACAAGATAGTTTCATCCATGCTCATTTGACCTTTTACAATAAAAAAACTATAAAACCTTTGTAGTAATACAGTTGTGAGTACAAATATACTAAACGAAAAAAGAAAAAAATATTTTTTCTCGCATTTTTATTTCATTTATCTACTTCTTTCATTATTTTTGTCTTACATAAATTAAAAGAGAATGTCACAATCTCCGATATATTTGGATATTAATAATAATAAGTCCGTTATTACTGCCCTAAAAGCAGGAGAAGAAAAAGTTTTTGACGTCGTCTACAGACATTATTTCCGTAGGCTATGTGCTTTTTGTTCTCAATACGTAAGTGAGCAGGAAGAAATAGAGGAGATTGTGCAGGAAACAATGATGTGGCTGTGGGAAAACCGTTGTACTCTGATGGAAGATCTGACACTCAAAACTCTTCTTTTTACGATTGTCAAGAACAAAGCCCTCAACCGTCTTTCCCATTTTGAGATTAAACGAAAAGTACATCAGGAAATCGTAGATAAATATGATAGTGAGCTCAATAACCCGGACTTCTATTTGAGTGATGAGCTTTTCCGTCTATATGAAGAAGCATTAAAAAGACTTCCGAAAGAATATCTCGAAGCCTACGAGATGAACCGTAATCAACATCTGACGCATAAAGAAATTGCCGAGAAACTGAATGTATCTCCACAAACGATTAATTACAGAATTGGACAAGCTTTAAAGCTATTACGAGTAGCTTTAAAAGACTATCTACCTTTATTCATACTTATTTTCGGACCTAATTTTTTCGAACAATCATGAAATCAAACTTCGTATTTAGTAGTTCAAGCCTGTTTATCGGACTTTTTCTTTTCTTCTTCACAGAAAATATATGTTCACAAGAATCTGCTGACAACTGGACTCTTAAACAAGCCCGCCAATGGACACAGAAGCAAGGATGGGCGAACGGGCTGAAGGCAATGCCTCATAAGACAACCGATTATCAGGAATTTGCCTCACAATATCACAAGAACAAGAAAGTGTGGGACAAGACTTTCCAATGGCTAGCTACCCACGACCTCGTAAATATGCCTGCCGGACGATACGAAGTAGATGGTGAACATTGCTACATCAATGTACAGGATGCAACAACACAAGATGTCAGTAAACGTAAAATTGAAGCACACCGCCACGGCATCGATCTGCAATATGTAGTAAAAGGTACCGAACGTTTCGGAATTACTTCAGCCGAATATGCGGAGCCTATCACCGAATATAAACCGGATGTTACTTTCTACAAAGCCAAGAAAATAAAATATGTAGATTCCACTCCGGACACATTCTTCATGTTCTTCCCTAAAAACTTCCATCAGGCATTAGTAAAAGCCGGGAAAGAACCGGAAGAGATACGAGTAATCGTTGCTAAAATCGAATATATCCCTTAAACAAAAACATGAGTGAACTTTTAGTCTATAAAGCCTCTGCAGGTTCGGGTAAAACATTTACCCTGGCCGTGGAATACATCAAACTATTAATTTTCAATCCCCGTGCCTACCGGCAAATTCTCGCTGTAACCTTTACCAATAAGGCAACAGCAGAAATGAAGGAACGTATTCTTAGTCAGCTTTACGGCATACAGATAGGTGATAAAGATTCGGAAGCCTATCTCAACCGTATCAAAGAAGAGACAGGAAAAACAGAGCAGGAGATACGGGAAGCGGCAGGCATTGCCCTTAGCTATATGCTGCATGATTACAGCCGGTTCAGGGTAGAGACTATCGACTCATTTTTCCAATCTGTCATGCGTAACCTCGCACGGGAACTGGAACTTAGCCCGAATCTGAATATTGAGTTAAACAATACCGAAGTTCTTAGTGACGCCGTAGATAGCATGATCGAGAAGTTAGGTCCCACTTCCCCTGTCCTCGCATGGTTATTAGACTATATCAACGAACGAATTGCCGATGATAAACGATGGAATGTATCAGACGAAGTTAAAAGTTTCGGACGCAATATTTTCGATGAAGGCTATATTGAAAAAGGAGAAGGACTTCGGCAACGACTGCGTAATCCGAACACCATCAAAGAATACCGCAAACAACTGAAAGCTCTGGAAACGGAAATACTGGAGCAAATGAAAGGATTCTACGACCAATTCGAAGGAGAACTGGATGGTCACGCATTAACTGCTGATGATCTGAAAAACGGTTCACGGGGAATCGGAAGTTATTTCCGTAAACTGAATAATGGCGTTTTAAGCAATGATATCCGTAATGCCACAGTAGAGAAATGTCTGGAAGATGCCAAAAATTGGGCAACCAAGACTTCTCCCCGTTATGCGGATATCATCAACCTGGCTAATTCCAGCCTTATACAAATTCTGGAAGATGCTGAAAAGTTGCGTTCCAAGAATAATTTGTTACTGAATAGTTGCCGGTTATCTTTGCAACATCTCAATAAAGTGCAACTTCTCGCCAATATCGACGAAGAAGTACGTCAGTTGAACCACGACAACAACCGTTTTCTGTTGTCAGACACGAACGCCCTGCTTCACCAACTGGTGAAAGACGGTGACTCCTCTTTTGTATTCGAAAAGATAGGGACAAATATCCATAATGTCATGATAGACGAGTTTCAGGATACCAGCCGAATGCAATGGGGCAACTTCAAACTGCTTTTGCTCGAAGGGCTGTCTCAAGGAGCAGACAGTTTGATTGTAGGAGACGTCAAACAGTCCATTTATCGTTGGCGGAATGGTGATTGGGGAATTCTCAACAGCCTGAATGACCACATCGAGCATTTCCCGATCCGCGTCAAGACGTTAGCCACCAATCGGAGAAGTGAAACGAATGTCATCCGGTTTAACAATCGAATCTTCACAGCTGCTGCCAACTATCTGAACGGAGTGTATAAACAGCAATTAGGCAAAGATTGTGAGGATTTACAGAAAGCCTATGCCGACGTTGTGCAGGAATCTCCCCGAAGTACAGAAAAAGGATACGTTAAAGTCTCTTTTCTCGAACCCGACGAAGAACATGACTATACCGAGCAGACACTTATTAGCCTGGGAGCAGAAGTGGAAAACCTCCTCGCCTCCGGAGTACAGCTTAATGACATCGCCATCTTAGTACGAAAAAATAAAAGTATTCCCCGTATTGCCGATTACTTTGATAAGGAGCTACACTACAAAGTGGTATCAGACGAAGCCTTTCGCCTGGACGCCTCTCTTGCCATTTGTATGATGTTGGACGCCTTGCGATTTCTTTCCGACGAAAACAATAAAATAGCACGTGCCCAGCTGGCCATAGCCTATCAAAACGAAGTTTTACAAAAAGGATTGGATTGGAATACCCTCCTACTCCTCCCTGCCGAGAATTATCTTCCCGCCGCTTTTCTTGAAAAGATAAAAGAATTAAGGCTAATGCCTCTCTATGAGCTATTGGAAGAGCTTTTCAGTATATTCGAGATGAATCTTATCAAAGACCAGGATGCCTACTTATTCGCATTCTTCGATGCTGTCACTGACTATCTACAAAGTAACTCTTCCGAACTCGACGGATTCATCCGGTATTGGAATGAAACGTTATGCAGTAAAACAATTCCAAGCGGAGAAGTAGAAGGAATCCGGATTTTCTCCATACACAAATCCAAAGGATTGGAATTCCATACCGTGCTCCTCCCTTTCTGCGACTGGAAACTGGAGAATGAGACCAATAACCAACTTGTATGGTGTACCCCGCAAGCAGCACCATTCGACGCGTTGGATATTCTCCCTATCAACTACTCCACCCAAATGGCAGAATCTATTTATGGAAACGACTACCTGCAAGAGCGTCTCCAACTTTGGGTAGATAACCTCAATCTGTTATACGTTGCTTTTACCCGTGCAGGAAAAAACCTTATTATCTGGAGCAGAAAAAATCAAAAAGGTACCATGTCCGAACTGTTGGCAAACACTCTCCCAATCGTAGCTAAGGAAGAAGGTATTGATTGGGAAGAAGACTGTTACGAACAAGGACAACTATGTCCGTCAGAAAAAGAAAGAACAAAGACATCGACCAACAAGCTAACCCAGAAACCGGAAAAGCTCCCTATCCGGATGGAATCCATGCGCCATGATATTGAGTTTCGTCAGTCCAACCGTTCAGCGGACTTCATCCAGGGAATTGAGGAAGAAGACTCGGATGACCGCTTTATCAACCGCGGGCGTATGTTACACACCCTGTTTTCTGTTATCGAAACAGCAGAAGATATAGATCCGGCCATCGAACGACTTATTTTTGAAGGAGTGATCAGAAATGATGAGAAAGAAAAAGTAGCCCGCGAAGTTGCAACGAAAGCTTTTTCTTCTCCTGAAATTCAAGATTGGTATTCCGGAAAGTGGACATTATTTAATGAGTGTGCCATTATCTATAAAGAAAAAGGAGTGCTACAAACCCGTCGCCCGGACCGCGTAATGATGAAAGACAACCAGGTTGTTGTAGTTGATTTCAAATTTGGTAAGGAAAACCCTAAATATAATAAACAGGTAAAAGGCTACATGCAGCTACTTACCAAGATGGGATATAAGAATATCACCGGTTACTTGTGGTATGTGGATGAAGAAAAAATAGAAAAAGTATGAAAGCAGTTCCCCTCATCGGCATCGCCCGCCATCGACTAACAATTGACGGTGAAGGAGTTACAACACTAGTTGCATTTCACGGCTGCCCATTGCGTTGCAAATACTGTCTCAACCCGACATCTTTGCAGCCTAACGGTGTTTGGGAGAGCTATAATTGTAACCAGCTCTACGAGGAAGTACGCAAAGATGAACTTTACTTTTTGGCGAGTTGCGGCGGAGTCACATTTGGAGGTGGAGAACCTTTATTACAAAGCGAATTTATCAGGCAATTCCGCCAACTCTGTGGTCCGGAATGGAGAATCACTGTCGAAACCTCTCTCAATGTTCCGCAACAGAATGTAGAAGAACTGATTTCCATTATAGACAATTACATAATCGACATCAAAGATATGAATAATGACATCTATCAGCGATATACCGGAAAGAATAATGAAAACGTCTTAAGTAATTTACGATATTTAATCGGGCAAGACAAAACCAAGCAAATCGTTATTCGGACACCACTCATCCCCTCCTATAATACGGAGAAGGATATTGACCAAAGCATAGAACTTCTGAAAGAAATGGGAATTACCCAGTTCGACCGGTTCACTTATAAAACCCCTAATGATTAATGACATGGTACGAGGAAAACAAACTTGCAAAATTTTAAAAGAGATTCGTCGGCAGATAGCTGAAGCGAATGATATTGAATTCATCACCTCTGAATGTCAGTATCAGGGAGACTGTTTGGGCACTTGTCCCAAATGCGAAGCGGAAGTTCGTTATTTGGAGCAGCAGCTTGAACGAAAACAGATAGCGGGAAAAGCAATCACAGTATTAGGCATATCTGCAGGGCTGATAGCCATGACTCCAATGACTTCATGCACTAATTCGGCTAATAAAGGAATGAATAAAGAAGTGTCTAGTGATACAACTTCCTATGAAAATCTCATTATGGGAGAGCCTGTCCCCACTCCGGCAGAAGACACCATCATTGCCTCCATAAAAGATGCACCACCTCCCCCGCCACCAGCGCCAACACCCGATGATGTGCTAGAAGGAGATATTTGTGAAGAACCACCTGTAGTAGTTGGATTTGTTGCCCCCGATATATCAAATACTTCACTGTCGGCTAGTGATACACTGGAAGTAGCTCCGGTTATGCCGGAATTCCCGGGAGGTCAACAAGCATTAATTCAATTCCTTGGAAAAAAAATAAAGTATCCAACAGTCGCTCAAGGAGAGATGGGACCACAGGGACGTGTTATTATCCGGTTTGTTGTTGATAAGGAAGGAAATGTAGTCAACCCCAAAGTTGTACGCAGCGTAGATCCTTACTTGGATAAAGAAGCATTGCGCATCATCAACCAAATGCCCAAATGGAAGCCGGGAGAACTGGAAGATGGTACTAAAGTAGCCGTTTATTTCACTGTTCCAGTTATGTTCCGGGCACAATAAATATATGAATTAGAAAAAACTTAATCAATATGCAATCATTTCTCCAACTAGTCGCTCACGATTTATATGCCAAAATAGGAAATGACCTGTCACGTACAGCACTCATTTTCCCCAATAAACGTGCTAACTTGTTTTTCAATGAATATTTGGCAGGAGAATCCGATCAACCGATCTGGTCACCAGCCGCCATGAGTATCAGCGACCTGTTTCAGAAACTATCAGTACAAAAAAGCGGTGACCCTATTCGATTGGTTTGTGAGCTTTATAAAGTATTCAAAGAGGAAACACAGAGTCAGGAAACATTGGATGATTTCTACTTCTGGGGAGAGTTGTTGATTAGTGATTTTGATGATGTGGATAAGAACATGGTTGATGCCGACAAACTATTCAGTAATCTGCAAGATCTGAAGAACCTGATGGACGACTATGAATTCCTCGACAAAGAACAGGAAGAAGCCATTCAACAGTTTTTTCAGAATTTCTCCATTGAAAGACGAACCGAACTCAAAGAGAAATTTATTTCCCTTTGGGACAAACTAGGCACTATCTACCATCATTACCGAGAAAACCTGACAGAGCTAGGCATCGCATACGAAGGCATGCTCTACCGGAATGTGATTGAGCAACTCGATACCGATCAACTCAAATACGACAAATACATATTTGTCGGTTTCAATGTACTGAACAAAGTAGAAAACGAATTTTTCAGAAAGCTGAAAGATGCAGGCAAAGCACTCTTTTATTGGGACTACGATATTTTCTACACCCAACAAATCAGAAAACATGAAGCCGGAGAATTTCTGAAACGTAATCTGGGGGAATTTCCGAACGAACTCCCGGAAAGCTTTTTCGACACCTTCAAAGAACCGAAAAAAATACGTTATATTTCCGCTTCCACCGAGAATGCACAAGCCCGCTTCCTCCCCGAATGGATCAAAATGATTACGGACAATCATTCACAAATCGCTGAAGAAAAGGAAAAAGAAAATGCCGTAGTACTTTGTAATGAAGCCCTGCTGCTTCCCGTACTTCATTCCATTCCGCAGGAAGTGAAGAATGTCAATATCACCATGGGATTCCCATTGGCTCAAACTCCTATTTACAGTTTTATCAATGCCGCTATGGAGCTACAAACCAACGGTTACCGCTCCGATACCGGCCGATTCACTTATGAGGCGGTATCAGCCATATTGAAACATCCCTATACCCGGCAAATCTCATCCCATGCCGGTCCACTGGAACGCGAACTAACCAAAACAAACCGCTTCTATCCACTTCCATCGGAACTGAAGCAAGATGATTTCCTGGCTACCCTCTTCACTCCCCGTAATGGCATTAAAGAGCTATGCGATTATCTGATTGAATTAATCAAAGATATTTCAACCATTTATCGCAAAGAAGGGGAATACAATGATATTTTCAATCAACTTTATAGAGAATCCCTCTTCCAAAGCCATACCAAAATCAACCGTCTCTACAGTTTGATTGAAAGCGGAGAACTAAGTATACGCACCGACACTCTGAAACGACTGATTACCAAAGTATTGACAGCTTCCAATATTCCTTTCCACGGAGAACCCGCTATCGGAATGCAAGTCATGGGAGTACTGGAAACACGTAATCTGGACTTCCGGAATCTCATCATATTATCTCTCAACGAAGGACAACTCCCCAAATCCGGAGGAGAATCTTCTTTTATTCCCTATAACCTCCGGAAAGCTTTTGGCATGACCACTATCGAACATAAGAATGCAGTGTATGCCTACTATTTCTATCGCCTGATACAACGGGCAGAAAATATCACTCTGCTCTACAATACTTCCTCGGACGGTCTCAACCGTGGAGAAGAGTCCCGCTTCATGTTGCAATTACTCGTGGAAGGTCCGCATGATATCACTCGTGAGTATCTGGAAGCCGGACAATCTCCGCAAAGCATCCAAGAGATACAGATAGAAAAAACATCTGAAGTACTAAGACGAATTTATCGTACTTACGATAGCACTAATCCTTCATCGGTAATTCTCTCTCCTTCCGCCCTCAATGCTTATCTTGATTGCCGATTGAGATTCTATTACCGCTACGTAGCGAGATTAAAAACACCGGATGAAGTCAGTGCAGAAATTGATTCAGCTTTGTTTGGAACCATTTTCCATCTCTCTGCCCAATTGGCATACACCGATCTGACTGCCAATGGAAAAATGATACAGAAAGAAGATATTGAACGCTTATTACGTAATGAAGTAAAGTTGCAAAGCTATGTCGATCAAGCCTTCAAGGAAGAATTATTCAAGGTCGCTCCCGAAGAAAAGCCCGAATATAACGGCATACAGCTTATCAACTCCAAAGTAATTGTTTCCTATCTGAAACAATTGCTCCGCAACGACCTTCAATATACTCCTTTTGAAATGGTCGCCATGGAAAAGAAGGTTTCAGAAGAGATAACCATACAAACGGGACAAGGACCGTTCACTCTCCGCCTGGGTGGGACAATCGACCGTATGGATGCTAAAGAAAGTACCCTGCGGATTGTTGACTACAAAACAGGAGGAAGCCCTAAGATTCCAGCCAACGTCGAGCAACTGTTTACACCATCGGAAACACGCCCGAACTATATCTTCCAGACTTTCCTGTATGCCGCTATCATGAGCCGGAAGCAATCATTAATGGTAGCTCCTGCCCTGCTCTACATTCATCGGGCAGCATCGGAAAGCTATTCGCCTGTTATTGAAATGGGAGAACCCCGCAAACCGAAAATACCGGTAAACAACTTCGCCTTTTTTGAAGATGAATTCCGTGAACGCTTACAGGCATTATTAGAAGAGATCTTTAATGAAAAAGAGCCTTTCACGCAGACAGAGGACACTAAAAAGTGTTCGTATTGCGATTTTAAAGCTATCTGCAAGCGATAGATTAAATTAAAAATTCAGGCACGAATTAGACGGATCACGGTTTTCCCAATTATCTTAAACCGTATAATTCCGTGTAATCCGTGCCTGAATAAAATATAAAGAAGTTTCAACGCATCCTTTAACAGAGACAAAAACGCATTGAATCAATTATTTTTCGAGCAATGGAATTGAGAAACTAAATGTAGATCCGTCTCCCTTCTTTGAAGTAAACCACAGTTTACCACCATTCTTGACAACAAAGTCCTGACACAATAATAATCCGAGTCCCGAACCTTCTTCATTATTTGTACCGAAGGTACTGAAATGAGTATCAGTGTGCAACAACTTCTTCTGATTTTCGTCATCAATACCGCAACCACTGTCTTTCACACTTACGATTGCCATACCATCTTCCTCTGTCAGTGACACCACTACTTCCGAACCTTCATTGCTAAACTTGATCGCATTGCTGATCAAATTACGAATCACTGTCTTAATCATGTCAATATCAGCACGAACAGCCACATTCTCTACAGGCACATCTTGTACTATCTTAATATTTTTCAGGCTGGCCACCATCGTAAAGATTTCACTTACGCCCTCTACGACTTCCACCATATTAATATCCTGATAAACCACTTTCAGCTTACCAATCTGGCTCTTCGTCCATTTCAGCAGATTATCAAGCAATGAGAATACATCTTCTGTTGTCTGATTAGCCATCGTTAGCAATTCATACATCTCATCACCGATTGTATCACTCGGCAAATTCAGAATCAGCATGTTCAATACCATCTTGATAGATCCCATTGGTGAACGCAAGTCATGTGCAATCACAGAATAGAGTTTGTCGCGTCCCATGATCGTCTTACGTAACTCTTCCGTTTGTGCAACAATGATTCTTTTCGCTGCAACCAACGAAATCTGGTGCGTCACACGAATAATCAATTCTTCTTTATTGAATGGCTTTGAAATAAAGTCATTACCACCCACCTGAAATCCTTTTACAATATCCGCCGTACTGTTTAGAGCAGTCAGGAAGATAATAGGAATTTCAGCCATTTCGGGGTCCGCTTTCATTTGTTGAGCTACCTCAAAGCCACTGATATCCGGCATCATTACATCCAGTAATACAAGATCCGGATTTTCCTTCTTCACTTGTTCCAACGCCTGCGTTCCATTACCGGCAGTCACAATTTTGAATTTTTCGTTAGTCAAAAGTACCTTTAATAAAAGGACGTTTGAAATCACATCGTCCACAATAAGGACTTTATATTCAGAAGGATTAATTTCCATATTCATAATTTTCTTTTTTTATGCTTCAGACATTTTTAAAATATTCAATCATACGCTTCAGCCCCTCTTCAAGTTCAACAGTAGGCTGCCAGCCCAATTTCTCTTTAGCCAATGTAATATCCGGTTGGCGTTGCTTCGGATCATCATCCGGTAAAGACTTAAATACAATCTTCGAAGATGAACCGGTCATACTAATGATCCTTTCCGCCAATTCCAATACCGGAAATTCATTCGGATTCCCCAGGTTTATAGGACCTGTAAACTCGTCCTCCGTATTCATCATTCTTATCATTCCTTCAATCAAATCATCAATATACTGGAAGCTGCGTGTCTGCTTCCCATCACCATATATCGTTATATCTTCATTATTCAACGCTTGAAGAATAAAATTAGAAACAACCCGTCCGTCATTCGGCAACATTCGCGGACCATACGTATTAAAAATACGGATAATCTTCACACGCACATTGTTCTGACGGTGATAATCCATAAATAACGTTTCTGCACAACGCTTTCCCTCATCATAGCAAGACCGGTACCCCACCGGATTCACATTTCCCCAATAGCTTTCCGGTTGCGGATGAACGATTGGATCTCCATATACCTCACTCGTAGAAGCTTGCAGAATCTTGGCATCCAGTCTCATTGCCAATCCCAGCATATTAATAGCTCCCATCACAGATGTTTTGGCAGTTTGAATCGGGTCATGTTGATAATGAATGGGAGATGCTGGACAGGCCAAATTATAGATTTCATCTACTTCAGCCGAATAAGGATAAGTGACATCATGCCTCACCACCTCAAAATGATGATTATCCATCAAGTGAATGATATTATCTTTCGAACCCGTAAAAAAATTATCCAGGCATATCACGTCGTGACCTTCGTTTATAAGCCGTGTACAGAGATGAGAGCCTATAAAACCAGCTCCGCCACTTACCAATATTCTTTTCATTCTAAATATTTCTATTGTTTACTAAAGAGACGCTGTCTCTTCGTTTTGTTTATGGTCACAAATGTAACCGATTTGCTTAAAATAAACAATTTTCGGAGAGGATATTTTAAAAAAAAGAAGATTTAAATAGTTTCAATTTCCGAAACAACTTGCCACTGACAAATGTTTATAATAAAAAAGTATTATTTATTAGAACTATTATGATGACAAATAATCCAAATGCAAACCTCATAGAAGCGATGAAGGAAAAGCTCCCGCTCAAAGGGCAACTGGCAGATATGTTAATGGACACGCTATACATAGGAAAAGAGGCAGTATATAGAAGATTGCGCGGTGAAGTACCTTTCACCTTGCAAGAGTCGGCTCTTATTTCAAGAAAACTGGGTATATCGCTAGACAAGATTATAGGACTAAGTTTCAAATCGAACGCCATGTTCAATATAAACATTGTAGATTATGACGACCCGTTCGAGAGTTACTACAATATCCTTGAAAAATATGTCTCGCTGATTAATACGATGCCGGATGACCCGAATTCTGTAATGGGAACTTCCGCCAACATTATTCCACAGACTCTCTATCTGAAACATGAGCTTCTGGCAAAATTCCGTTTATTCAAATGGATGTACCAGAATAAATATATTGATTGCAAGAGTTTCGAAGAGTTGGATATTCCATCGAAACTGGTCAATATCCAAAAAGACTATGTAGCAATGACACGTCATATCCACTCCATAGACTACATATGGGATAATATGATTTTCCAGCATCTCATCAACGATATCCAATACTTCGCCAGCATCCATCTCATTTCCGACGAAACAAAAGAAGAAATCAAAAAAGAATTATTCTTATTGGCGGATGAACTGGAAGAACTGGCTATCAACGGTAAAACAGCCGACGGCAATCGTGTACGCATCTATGTGTCGAATATCAACTTCGAGGCAACATATAGTTATGTAGACACCAATAACCTGCAACTGAGCCTCATACGTATTTATTCTATCAACTCCATTACCACGATGGACAACGAAATTTTCTGTACCTTGAAAGAATGGATTCAATCTCTGAAAAAGTTCTCCACTTTGATATCCGAAAGCGGCGAAATGCAGCGTATTCAATTCTTCAAGCAACAGCGAGAAATTATTGACGCTCTTTAATTTTATTTTCGCAGATTAGAACTTGAAAAAAAATTAAGTTCCAATAAATGAAAGTAGATAAGAATCTTATCTACTTTTTTTCATTCCCTGTTCCCATCCTACCCACCTGATTCCCAATCAGAAAAATACCTGCACGCTCATCTCTGTTTTACCACACAAATCTTTCAAACACAAGACGTAATTTTGCATAGAATGTATCACAGAGATTATTAACATTAAAATTAAAGGAACAAACAATGAAAAATGGTATTCTAAACGAATTAATATCTACAATGAGGGAGCGAATTCCTCAAGATATGAATCTGGCCAATACTTTGGCTGACATTTTATGCATGGGAAAGGAAGCTGTCTATCGCAGATTGAGGGGTGAGGTGTCTTTTACAATAGACGAAGTAGCACTGCTTTCTCAAAAACTCGGTATTTCTATCGACCAGATTGTCGGTAGCCATGTCTCTAATAAAGTTACTTTCGACCTAAACTTGCTTCATGCTTCCAGTGCGCTGGAAAGTTATTACGAAATAATCAACCGTTATCTGCAAATTTTCGACTATGTGAAAACAGATAATACGACGGAGGTGTATACTGCATCCAATTCCCTTCCCTTTACACTTTATTCTTCCTATGAGAATTTGTCTAAATTCCGTCTTTGCCGATGGATGTATCAGAACGGAGATATAAAGACGCCACATTCTTTGGAAGAGATGTCTGTGGATGAACGGATCGTCAATGTGCATAAGAAGCTGAGTGAAAGTATAAGACAGTGTCCAAAAACGTTTTTCATCTGGGACACAAATATCTTTTATTCTTTTGTGAAAGAGATCAAGTACTTTGCCAGTCTGAATCTGATAAGCAAGGACGATGTCATGCATTTGAAGGAAGAGCTTCTTCAGTTACTTGGCGTGGTAGAACATCTGTCCATAAAAGGAGAGTTCAGCGAAAACAAGAAAGTATCTTTCTATCTGTCCAATATCAGTTTCGAAGCCACTTACAGTTATATCGAGAAACATGATTACCAAGTCAGCCTACTGCGGGTATATTCTATCAATTCGATGGATTCGCAAAGCTCGTATATCTGCCAGATGCAACGCAATTGGATTCAATCGTTGAAGCGCCACTCTATTCTGGTTTCAGAAAGTGGAGAAGCACAGCGTATCGCTTTTTTACAAAAGCAATTGGAAGTTATCAATACGTTGTAAACAATTGTAGATTTTAGGATATAAAAGAAAGAGATGTAAAAGACGAGCTGTATCAGAATGAAGACAAACAACATTCTGATACAGCTCTTTTCTTTTAGCTTTTATTCTATTGTGCGCACACAACGATACCAAGCCCAATCTGTGGATTCTCCAGTAGTCCATGCGCCGAATTCACCATTATTATGTCCGACCACCCAATAGCCGCCATCGCGTGAAGTCAATGTCCAATGTACAGCGCTAATCTTCTCGAATCCGCTCCCTGTCCAAGTAGTCGAACCACCGAAACCTTGGTTTTCAATGCTGGTAACGGCCCCTCCCATACTGAGCACCAGATACATCTCACGCTGGGTAGGCAGACGCCAGCCACTCCCTTTGTTTTCGCATGCCGCTTTTGCTTCCGACCAAGTTTTACCATTACTACTGGTATTTTCAATCTGAAACTTAGGAGCAATCTTATTCATCGCGTCACTTGTACCCGGAGTTTCACCTGAAGCAAATAATACCGAAGGATCCGTTCCTCCACTGGCATCACGAGAGACAATAGTGACCCCCGAGGATTCTACCGTTAGATAAGGGTACTTCTTTCCACTATTTGTATTATTCCTCACGCAACGGAAATAATTATTCTTGCTAACAGATTCGGAATCCAAAAAACCTGCCGACATCTCCATCCAAAAACGGGTAGCAGAGCCTTTAGCCTCATAGTATGATGAAGTCCAGTAATTACCGGTCCAGTTTTGATACCACCCATATATATTCTGGCTATCATGATTATTATAATTCTCTGCATTGCCACCCAAAGCATTTTCATAAGCGAATGACAGCAACAGTTCACTGGCAGTAGGCAGACGCCAACCATCGCCTATATTCCTACAGATATCCTCCGCATCGGCTACATTTTCCAACCGTCCCACACTTTGCTTCGTCTCGCCTATTTCCTTATAATATAGCCTGTTATCAAACCGAAGTGGATAAAGATAGAAAAGAGGTTCCCCTGCAGTTGTGTAAGATTTGGTTTCGGATACCATCTGAAGGTCAATCGTACGATAAAACGGGAATTCTTCATCCGACACAGTATGCATTACATTTCTGAACGTGATTCTTATCGTTCCGCTTTTTCCCTCTTTCCACTTGCCAGGGTGAAGCTTCAGCCTAAAATCGTATCCGTGGCCAACCACATCATTACCCTTTCCGTCATCATAGCCTATGATAGACTCAAGATACATCTTGTCGTCCGCATTCTTTCTGCCTATAATTACATCATTATCCGAATCGGTCCGAATCAGTCCGGTACCATCATCGTTCGTTATATTCAATTCCTCAATATCCATAATTTCCCAATTGTTATTGACAAACAATTGCAAGTATTGCTCCGCACCCAGATTGACTTTATAAGTACGGCTATTGACTGTAGTGGGAATATATCGGAATGAGAATTCCAACTCCCCTTGATTGATGGGGAATTGTACATGAGTGAGGTATCCCTCCTTATCGTACAGGCCGAATAAGATGAAATCCCAACGCCACCACCAACCTTCACCATCTTCAACAGTACCATCACCTGCTCTTCGCGGATTAGGCTGTATGGTAAACGCCTGCACCCTTTCACTGAATGGTACCGTATTCGTCCTGTCTAATTGCGGAATTAAACCGCCGGCATTGTATTGGATCATACCGATATCGTTAGCGTCAAAAAGTTTACCTTCTATCTTATCCACGGAAAACATGACATACACCGTCTGCGGTTCGAGAGGGAGTTCGTCACCATCGGGATTTCTAATCGGGAAAAAAAGACCTCTCTCCAACACATTTCCGTATGCATCGACAAATTTGATAATTCCCGGATCTATCGTATACTGCGTCACTTCAATATTGTGAGTCAAGCGCCCTGCTGTCAACGTAACAGTAGCCTTACGCTCAACACCTATAGTTTCATTATTAAAATAAGGAATCTTCAATTTGAGTTGGGTATCATCGTTCGCAACGCCCGACGCCGCATCGACCCCACCTTCAAATTTGAGCCAGTCGCTCCCTGCAGTAACAGTGGCTTTCCAGCCACCGGGACTGTCAGTAAAAACGTCTATGGCATAACTATTATTCTGGTATTGAGTTACAGCGACCTCCGACTCACCCACTCCGAGCATATATTGCCCATTGTAGACTACATCTTTGACCTTGTCACGGTCATAGTGTATCAATCGGAATTTCAGGTTGGACATGACTGTATAAGATGCCAACGCCTCGCTAAAACTTTTATAACCGATTCCCAACGCCTTAGTAATGGTAATGATGTATTTATGGTTTCGCTTCAAGGACAAATATTCCACCTGCTCTCCTGTATTTCCGGTTTTGGTAAAATCCACCCGGTAAAATGTCGATTCGCCCGTACCGATTCTTCCTTTCACAATCAGGCAAGTAGCATTCTTACGGCTCGCTTCTCCATCTTGTCCCACACCACCGACATCCTCTGCTGCTATAGATTCAAATGTATAAATCTCCCCTTCGTAGGGTGTGTTGCCATTTACGGAGTAAAGAATTGCATCCCCTTCTTCCGTCATTTTACCACTGTTCACAGGGAGAACCGGAGTATCCGGAGCCGGGTCAGTAACCTGCCCGTTCGTGTTCCATGCCGGAGCAATGTATCCGGTGGTATTGTAATTAGCCAGGTAAACCTCTTCGACCGTGAAATTCGAAGTGGCACTGTTATTACGGATATCGATGCGCGCCAGCATACGTTTCATATTTATGCCAGTTATCGGATCCATCGAAGGAGTGATTTTGCTTATTACCTTCTCCCCGTACATCGGAATCCGCGTATACCCATCAGTCGTCGAACCGTCTGCCAGCCATTTGCCGGTCTGGGCGTGGAGCATCTTTTCCATTGCCTCAACCTTGGTGGTCGTTCCCTTTATGAAGCCCGGCACAATATTATCAAGTTCCTTATTTGCCACAACCACGATGCAAGTAGATGCGGTAGTGGGAGAAAGCACAGCAGAGAAACTCACAGTGGAATTGTCAGCCAAGTCCTGAGTAACTCCTGTAGCGCTGACGCATTCCAGGTATACCGCCGGTGTTTTTGACATATCAAAAACAAGAATATCCACCGTTTCTATTTCGTCTTCTTTCTTTGCTGTTCCCGTTCCAGTCATCGTACGCGAAGATACGGACGGGAGGTTTACATCGGGAACCGTTAATGTAAACCGGATACCGTTTCCTGTTGGAGAAGGTGTCGACCCTAATTCTTCCTGTACGCATCCGGTAAGCCATACCGTCATTAACAAAACAGGCAAAAGATAGCACCTTCTTATGATTGAAATCCCATATTGCATATTTCTATTTCCTTTCCTTAAACTTTAATATTGCATATTCGCCATTATGGCGCGGTCAATGTCACCGCTATTGGCAGATTATCACCATTCGTATTGGTTAGTGTGAGTGTAGCCGTATCACCGGACACAGCATCGGCTCTAAAGTAGAAGTAAACCACATCACCACTCACGCCACTTGTTTCGAGCATTGTCTCACTGTTAAGCAGAATTTTATCCGGATCCTGTATCTGGGTTATCTTCCACTCCCACGTTCCCGGGTTGCCCGAAGTAAAGACAAGCTTGCGACGTTGCATATTTCCGGTTCCACCATCACTGCCGTCCAATTCTACGTTCGAGGTCAACCACTCTCCGTCTTCTTTCCACTGGCTCAACAGTACATGATGCCGCAGATTACCGGCATTGATATAAAAGCCTGTTTCCCGCTTAGTTCCGGTTCCGGAGTTAAATCCGGGCATCACAACCTGGATATTATAGGTATATACACCTCCCGAAAAGGATGTCTCGGCCATATTAACCGTTGCCCACGTATCCATAGTACTTTTGTTTAATGACGCACCCGGCAGATAGCCCGTATCCGGATTGGCATCATAATTCGTTTTCGCTTCTATATTGACAGTGACACCATCACCAGCCGTCTGTACCTTGGTCTGCGATAACTTGAGATAATATTGTTTGTCGAAAATCACATTCACCGGGCTTTCCGTCCATTCAAGCGGCGTGGCTGAAAGCTGATAGGTTTCGTTGGATATCGTAAGATTGTAGTTGATGTACTCGCCTGACTCCCAGGAGTGCGGGTTCTTGGCGATAATATCACTGAACAGGAATTCCCGGTCGCCAAAGTTGGTGGTAACAACGATTTTGGCGGTTGCGGAGAAAGCGTCGGTCGGCAACATGAGGAATGTATCCCCCATCAAGGTGGCATCTTCGGTCACCGATTTGTTATCGGTGAGAGTAGAAACGACCTTCCCGGTGGCGACATCGCTCCAGACAAACTTCGGTTTGCCGTTTTTCGTCGTGGTGGTCGGAATTTCAGTCATGGCAAGTTTACCGCTTTTTCCCACATTCTGGAATTCTATTTTCTCGATAGTCACCTCATCCGGTACAGGAGCTACTTTCTTGAATGTAAAGGTAACCTTGGTCAATGTGCGGTAGAAGTGTATATTCACACCCTCAACCCATACAGGGCCCGATATAGCCGCCAGTACATCGACATGATTGGCGGCGGATGCATTCGCTGTATAATTCAGCACCATTTCTCCGGGATCAGTGAAACTCGCAGTAGGCGCATTCGCATCGTTGTACGGATACCAGGAGAAGAATTTCATGCTCGCATTCAGCAATCCGGGCCAATATTGCAACGGCGAGATGGTGGCTGTCAGGTCGGCGTTAACCGTGGCACTTGCATTGAAGTATGGTTGGGGAACGGAAGCATTAGGAGTCAGTGAGCCGTAAAGACCGAAAGTCTCTTCTTTCAGATCGGTATTCGAAGAGATTGCCGCACCGCGAGTGTAGACATAGCCGCCTTCTCCGATACGTTGCACAACAATTAATTCCTTATCACACGTCATCTCTTCTCTGACACACGAAAAGAGAACAGCCGAAAGGACAGCCATTGCCATAATCATCCTAATATTATTTATAGTCTTTATCATCTTACTTCTTTTCCGAAATTAAAAACAATCAACGAAAGATATTACAAGTCCAGATTCAAGTCAATGTCTTGTCTTTCACCCCAATCTTCTACGCTTATCGTCAGTATTTGAATACCTATTTTTCCGACGCGTGCCGTTACCTGATACACATTATTCCGACGGATCTCCGTAAAAGGTTGCGCCGTCGGACTGCCTGTGCCATCAACCTTTGTTACGCTTTCAATTACTTTCTCGGTTATTCCGGTGACGTCCGAAGGGCCTTTCGGGACATTAGCCATACTGATAGACAGTCGGTCGGAATAATCCGACTTGAATAGACGTTCGGCTGTGTAGAACGAGCAAAGCAACTTCCGGTTTTCAGCTCCGGGAGCAGATGAATATGCCCAAGTTTCTGTAGTCGCAGCTGTCCACTTATGCGTTAACAAATTGCTTTCCGACACGTCTTCCTTCACTTTTCCGTAGTTTTTTGAAGAGTCGGTGTTATCACGCGTGCCGTTGTCCACGTTTCCCATCACGAAATAGCTATCGTAGGAGAAATTGTGCAAGGTGACACTAGTGCTTCCGGCAATATATCCGGTCACCGCCCCACCGTCTATAGCTTCGATAAAGACATCTACTCGGGCTACGGCACGTTCGATCACCATTTGTACTGTTTTGGTTTCATCAGGTGCTATGGATATATCCCGGATCACTCCTGTCATAGGCATTCCGGTTGCCGAAATAATCTGCCCGTCACTATTCAGTATGCTGGAGATATCGTAAATCATCTCTTGCAATGTCAAAAGATTGGCTATACCGTCAAGTTTGCTTGTGAGGCTCTGCGGTTCGTTGGCAATAACTACGACCAGGATATCATTACTGGAAGTCACTTCGAGAAGTTGCGCATCTATATCAGTAGCTGTCTCCGGAGTACTCAACAGGATGTGTTCATTCACATCCAGCCTCACGCCACCGGGCGTGCTGCCGAATACGATAAACCGCATGGAGTTTATCTTCTCCTGTTGTTCCACATCCCCATTGTTCACCAAGTCGATGCTAAGTTGCGCCCTGGTAGTATGGGCAGGCAACTCATAAGCCACATCAGCTTCTCTACTACATGAGAACAAAAGGATGGTGGATGCCAGACAAATGATATGTAATAGCTTTTTTCTCATTCTTAAACTTCCATCCCGTGGAGCCAATGAATCCAGTTCCCCACGACAATACCAATTTGAAGGAATCCTCCTCCGGGTTTTTCAACAACTGTAAATATCAGGTTCCATTCACTCTGCCTGTCAAGATATTCCTGAAAGGGAAGCTCCGTTCCGTCGTAACGGGAAACCGGCCGTGCAATACTCAAGAGTGTCATCAGATTGTAGCTCCAGACTTCAGCTTCGGTATTCGCATCCCTTATAATAAATTTATAATCCCATCCACTCCTGTTGAGCAAACGCATCGTGTTCAGGCGTGCGGACATAACCACGTCGGATATTTCACCCGGACCTGTATAGTAAGGCACATAAGTAACCGGCCCTTGTCCTGTGGGTTCGTTTTCCCAGGAATAAACCGCATTTTCCGGCGCCTGAATTTCAAATGTATATTGTGTGCCATTCACTTTATTTTCCTCATATCCCATTAACGCGAGATTAAACCGATTGGTGTCACGTATCAGGTTCACCGGATAAATTTTATGGTCGGTACTGGATGGCAGGTGGTCCACTTCCACAACCTCTCCGAAGTAAAGATGCTGAAACTCGAAATTAACAACATCCGTCTCCCGCTTCAGGGATACAATGACCTGTTGGAGGGTGGTTGTTCCCGGTGCCAGTTTATTACCTGCATTGTCCGAAAGCCGGAATCTGTCAGACAGACTTCCGACGGTCAGTACTTTATAACTTCCGAAATCGAGCTCGTCGGTCAACGACATCCGGTTTCCACCCACCAGCGCAGCAACCTCGGCACTTTTGGTGAAAAGCAATTTATCATCGCTGTCGAACACAAGTACATCCACCGATTTAACCTGCGGATTAAATGCATCCGCATATTCCATATTGTAGTCGAATACAAATTCCAACCAAAGTTCGCACCGTGGAAGGTCTTCGCGTATACTGTCGCACGAAGCCATACATAGCATCGAAGCAACGATAAGGAACAGCGATTTAGTTTTTCCGAACATATCTTTTTCTTTTAGGAGGCAACCCTATCGGTTTGCCATTTTATATTGTCAGAGATCTCTATTTTGTGACCTCCGGTTATTTCCTCTTTTAGGGGCGCGCTTTGCATTTCATTGCATCTCGGATGCGCCGGTATATTTCAGTGCTGTTTTTGGGAAGCCTGTCACCGGCTTGTTTTTACTTTTTTCGGCGGTCTGTTCCGCACGGAATATCTATTAAAAAAAGTACAGGGCAGGCAGTCCGCACTGCCCTGTTTTCTTTGAAAGTAAAGAGTTTCTTTAGATTTCGAAATTTGTAGTCCAGTATATCCACGGAGCAACTTTAATCTCAAAGTGGAGATAAGCACCTTTCTTATCGATATCTTCTTCTTCATCCGGATCTTCGGGTCCACCACCAGGATACCACGGTGTACCGTTACCATTTACCTTTGTCAGCGTAAGCGTATAATAGTTATTACGTACTACACCGTATTTTCCATACTCCATATAAGAGTTGGCTGCATTGTCATGACGAATCTCATAGTAGTAATAGTTGAGACTCTTTGGATACCAATAGATGCAACCTTCTTTTTTACACAGTTCACCACCATTCTTAATGTTGTTGTCATCAAGAATAGTCTGTGTAAGAAGAGCAAAACTACCCGGATCATTGGTGGTAAGTTCAGATTGTATCTGAGTATAGAACAGTTCGCATGCTGTAACCAAGAGTTTCTCCTGGGCGGTCATAGGGTCTGAGTTTGTTTGTTTAGCTTTAGCAGGTGTATAAGCAGCCAGCAAGTCAGCAAAACTTTTGAAGTTTACAGAGTTAGTTCCGTTAGGAAGACGATACCAGTCATCTCCCAAAGTAAATTCACCGGACTTCCAAGGTGCATACTGTCCCTTAAGTACCAGACGCGTAGCCGCACCGAACTTCTGATATCCTTCAGCCATCGTATTCTCGATACAGTATTTATAATTATCACCCGCATCTGCACTTTCAGCAACCCACTCTACCTTAGGTTCGCGGTTAGCATCAAGTGTATTCTTAACAATGCCTGTAAGATATTCAGTTCCACCTGCAGTCGTAAAGTTCGGGTCAACTGTATAGAAGTTACTTTTGTAGAATCCGGTAGTATGAGATGACGCTGTGGTAGTCTTCTTTGCAAAAGGATAGAACAGAGAGTTATAGTAGTCTATAGTCCAGTTTCCAAAATCAAATTGTCCAAGACTTGCATTTGTTCCATCTTCAAAAGGTCCAACTGCTAATGGACTGCCAATCATAACTTCCAACTTTGCAGCAAGGCGTTCTATCTCAAGAGTAGCCGGATTACTTTTCGCTGCATTCTGAGCTTGCGCTTCCGATTTATAGTCACTGACCAAAACAATCTTGTCCGATACATCGAGCAGACATTCATCTTTCCATGCATGATTGGATGGATCCGAATCGGAATCATCGTAGAATCCGACATTAATCATTGCACAACCATTGGAGTGTACAACCTCCTCTACCAGATAAGCATTGTTGGGCTTAGTATTGTTTTCAGGAACTGTAACCATTGCATTGATGGTAGCATAGGTTGCACCCTCTGAAAGGTTATCCAAGCGATCCTTTAATTGGTAACCCGGATTGGCTATAACAAGCAAATACTTAGTATTCGGATCCACTTTAACCGGAGTATTCGGAGTCGTAACTCCACTATTTGTTCCGAAAGAACCTGATCCCAATACCGTGGCATACTTAGTTGCCTTTTCATCCTTAGTCACCACCTTACCCGCATCGAACGTAATCACATAAAGCTCATTAATCGCGCTTTCTGCAGGCAAAGCCGGCTGTTCACCAGAAGCACGTGAACCAGGCACTTTTGGATTAGTCAGACTAATTGATACGTAAGCTACATCATAACCTGCTCCCCCTTCAACCTCCGGATTTTCCTCCAGATTCTCATTTGAACAACTTGCCAATGCCACAACGGCCAGCAACGAAACTAAAATTGATTTAATCTTTAGCATAATACAAAAAATTATTAGAATTAATACATATATAATTTCCCACTTAATTAGTAAGTTTTACTTACCATTTTTTCTCATTTCGGCAGCATTAGCCTTCTTCCTGACTAATTCTTCCAGATTGCCCCTAGCTGCATCCAGACCTGACTGCTCTGCGACCTTCAAATACTTCTTCGATAATTCATAATCTCCCTTCATTAACATTAATATTCCCATAGCATTATTATATTCCGGCAAATTCTTATTCGAATTCACCATGCTCAGATAACGTTCGGCCGAAACCAGATCATTGCGTGATAAAGCGGCAGTAGCAGCATTTATATTTGCAATCTCACTCTGTGGATACATCCGGACAGCCGTTTCGAACACATCAATAAATTCTTGCGAGCCTGTCGGATAGGTATTAGCTACCAGAAACATTTCATTCAAGCTCAAATTCTGCGGACGCGTCTTGATAATCTCTTTCGCTTCCTCCACACTAAAATCCCTCACTTCATAATTCACTTTGCAGATAGCCACACGCAGACTTGGGAAAATATACTTCAACAAGTATCGGTAAGGCGTCCCTCCATGAAGTTGCATCAGTTTTGTTTCTCTTCCTTTTTCAATAGGTATGTTCCTGATAATATCCAGCACTTCGTCTTTATATTCCAATTCGATTGTTTCAAGCGCTTTCTCCAGTCCGTCCCAGTTTTCACCTCCAAAGACAATGTAGTATTGGTTTCTCGGAAAATCGTACCTGTATGCCAGATAATCCCGAAGCGCCATAGCACGCCCTTCAGACAGACGTTTGTTCGCTGCCAATGTTCCTTCCGGAGAAGCATAACCGATAATATCCAGACGGTTCACTTTCACATTCGGATCGGACTTCAGCTCATCGATCATCTTGCGGATTTTAGCTAGTTCCTGAGGATTATTCATGTATTCGGGACGAATATTGACTTTATTCACCTCGAAATCCAGAAAACATTCTGCTTGAATATCCCGTTGTTTGATTTCTTCCGCTTTCGGTTGCAGATAAGCAAACTGAGGAACCACTACGTAAGGCGTCCATACACGTTCCAACGTCACTTTGCCAAACTCCTCTATGTTCATCAATGCCGTTTCGCCGCAACCACATTCATCACGCTGCACGTCCAAGCGCGCATCCTTCATCCATGATTCGAACGGAACCAGATATTGATACCGAATCGTATCATTTCTTAGTTTTCCAGCTTTTTCCACTATATATGGCTTCTCGTAGTTTCTTTTCTCTTTGGCATTCATCAACGCAAGCTCACGCTCATACGCCAGATACTCGTCACGACCTTTAATAGAAACTTTCGGAAGATTCTGAGTACGTCCGGGAGTCACCAGCCGCGGAATAAAATCCATTCCCCGGGCAGATTTCACTTTCACATTATTCAAAACAAAATCTATATCGACATGAATAAAATCACCTTTCTGTTCCAACCGCACCGGATTCACAGTAATGACACCTTCGTAAGAGCGGGATTGAGCCATAGCTGTGTTTATATTCAGGCTGCAAACCACCAACATACACACAAGGAAACCTATTTTTCTTATTATCATACTCCTCATTATTTAATTACATAAATAAGTGACACACTTGCTTTAGTAGGCCCGAAATAGTTTTTGCTGCTTTCCTTTAGTCTCGTACCACAAGTAGCGCAAGGATACTTGTCATATACAATGTGCGCATATCCCACTCCGACAGATGTTTCTATACTCCAGCGTTTTTTCAGAATCCACGAATATCCTACGGAAAAGCCACCACCATAAAGATATCCCTGATAACGCGTATGCTGCATATTGTCACTGATAAAAGACCAGTCGGGCCATCCCCCTACATTGAAATCGGCATAATGTCCATGCATTCCGACAAACATACGGCGAAAACTCTCACAAAACCAGTAACGGATTTCGGGCTGTACCCCCAAATGACGGAGGCGTTTGCCGTCGGAAAGTTTCCACGGATTATAATTGACCGGAATATCCAGCGTCCATTTACACGCCAGTCCGATCTCCAGTCCCAGATTCATGGTAGTAGTAGCGTCATACAGCAGATTGCTTTTCAGCGCAACCTTCTGGGCATGACCCTCGGAAATGGCACATCCGAGCATGAATAATATGAGTATAGCAACTTTCTTCATTTATATCACATTTACTGTTGTTTATTGCCCCAATTGAGTAACATCTATTTTTATGCGTTGCACATTACTGATGCCCGTTTTAACGGAAGACACCATTGTTGTGAGATGTACGATTCCGTTTCTGGAATCCGCCTCTACATTGGGCAATACCTTAATATAGATCTTACCGTCTTCAACGATAATGCGTTCTTCTCCTGTATGTCCCTCCGGCATTACGGAAGAATACAGACGAATCCAATTTTTAGCACTTTCATCCACTTCGCCCGTAAGGCAGAAATAATCGATTTCATACACCTCCGAATTTGATTTTCCAGTAGGCATGAGCTGAAGTGTACTTCCCGTAGCAGGAACAGCTTCCCTTTGTCTAATATGAACTTCTTTTTCCAAATTTCCTGTTTTTAATGTTATAAATTCATGGGGATAGTTTCTTGAGTGTCACTATAAGACAGAGAGCCAAGCAAAGGATTGCTCAACGGCTTAGTCAACAACCTGGCATATATATCCGCACAAGTTGTCACCTTCGATGTTAATTGAAAGAGAGTACCGGTCACATTCGACCCCTGCACACACATCACAGATAATAAAAAAATCAAATATAAAATACTGATTGTAAGTTTTGTTATTTCTCTCATTAATTCTCCAATATACTTTCTTCTACTTCTTGTATATCTCTCTTATTTCTCTTTTTGCTTTTCTCTCAGGACAATATTTTTGTCCAAATCTCATATTGCAAATTTCGGAATATTAAAGGAGATACAAAATTGTATTCATTTCTGTTACAGAGAATCAACTTAGAATAAAGGGGCTAATTATGCAGGTAGTGAACAAGAGGGTTACGAAATTCACAACAAAAATATTTAATATCCTCATTTCTTTCGATATGCGAACATTAAAAAAATCCCAAGTTTCTCTCATAAAAACTTGGACAATGGAAGGAAGTTATAGTTTTCTGTGTCATTTAGACACAACTTAGGCACAAATTAGACAAAAGACATAGCTATTTTATACAACAAAACAGCCCAATAACTTGTATAATTTGTGCCTAAATGACAAAAAGTTCAATTTCTATATGTATATATAGTTATCAAATTATAAGGTTTTACGCTCAGTTTCCGTAGGTGCCACCTCATCAGGAATACTGAATTCGCGATTAGCAAACAGATCAGCAAGACCTGAAATTTGTTTCAGGCGCAACAATTCATCACGATCCATACCAATATTTTTCATTATCCATTGATCGGACATACCTGCCTTGTCAAGTTCCGCAACAATATTGCACATCAATTCAATGTTATGCATTCCACGCGCACGGTTGTGCCGGATGGTCGAACTCATACGGTTAGACAGGTCTTTGTCTATCACCACAATCGGCAATAAGCCGTTTTCACGCTTATAGATTCGTTGGGAAGTTTTCAATACCGTATAGCGATGGTAGCCGTCCACCAGTATATAATGGTCTTCATCTTTATTGTAGTAACATACACATGGCATCGTAAAGCCATCTTCCCAAATAGAAAGTTCCAGCAACTTCATTTCAGGCGGTGCAACGACATTCGGATTATAATCGTTCGCATATACTTTTTCTACGGGTACCGCTTTTACCTCGTAAACAGGGCTTTTATCTACACTCATGATACTATGATTCTATATTGTTCCATAATTTGACTCCTCTTACTCATCTCCTCCTTCGTAGGTGAGAATCCCATATATTTGCAGGCATGGTCATTTTTAAGAATACAAACACACATTCGCTTATACGTGGGTATTTCTTTGAATTCCGGAATGTCGATATCATCCTGATATTCCATACGTACCGGTTTTTTCAACGTTTTGTAGTTACTGTTGTCCATAACGATAATCGGTACTTTCGCATCAATCAACTTTTGGATGGTAGCATCACTTAGGCATCCACCTTTTGTCCGCCAGAAATTCACACTCACTGATAGTTTACGGAGATAGTTTTTCCTCGCCCGTTCCGGCAAAGTGGACAACAAGAAATACATAAACTCACGCCATGTATATCCTTCGGGAAGTTTCACCGACTGCCATCCCATCGCATGAGTACCGCCATACATACCGGTAAAGTTCACACCGTTCACCCTTCCGACCATTTTACCCCAGGTATTGGGATCTAGCACCCGGTAAAGTTGCAGGCTCTCTTGCGCTTCGTTAATAAAAGGACTTGCTACACGCTGACGCTCCAAATTGACTCCAGCACGATAGTAAAGGTCATATAAAGTATTATAATCCCACTGGAATTTTCCATTGGCCGTCCATACATCCGTTGTCTTCCAGTCGAATATAGGATAGGCATTATAAATATCATTCCCTACTTTTGAAGTCCATTTGTATTTATGATACATCTGGAATTTACGGCTCATATAGATACATCTCCACCGGTTGAAACTCTCCTGTGTACGGATTCCGATCAGACAACAAGTGCGCACTGCGTCATTTTTGTTGTGTATCCATTGCGCAAAACGCATCTGGAATTCATAATCCCACATGGTTGTATTATAAAAAGGAAAATCATCTTTGGTCATTGCCTTTTTAGGCATGGAACGAACCCATATATTCTTTTTATTATCTTCCCAGGGACGCCAAAAGGATTGATACATCGAGGTACAGGTAGCCACACGGAAAGGAATACATACCCGGTACACATCCAGAATATCCTTGTTAGCTTCCAGCATCCGGTCCACATAGTCGATGGTCATTTTATACTGGATTTCATAATCCATGTGAAAAACTCCCAAACGTACCTTCAGGTTATTCTTCCGGATATAATCGATACACATATTCAGCAGTACCCCGCTGTCTTTACCTCCGGAGAATGACACATATATATTATCAAATTCATTAAATATAACTTTCAGTCGTTCTTGTGCTAATTCATATACATTCTTTGTGCCTGCTATTTTCTTTTTCGCCATAAGTTATCTATACATTTTTACATACCGTGTCCATTTCTTGTCCATCGATACAAATTCAAACTTTTCAAATGTTTCTTTATCTTGTACCAGTGTGACCGAATTGAGCAACCAACTCTCAGGCCCGAATTCCGCAATGACGGCAGGCAACAAATGCGACAGGATTTCCTCCCGTCCGGCGTCTTCTGCCTTTACATAATAATTATTGATTACAGCTTTCTTCCGGCTTTTCTGTTCCACCGGCACGAAGCCCACCACTTCTTTATCTTCAATCGCAATAAACCACACATACTCTTCGCCCGTCTTGAAAGGGTAATTATTGTTTGCGCGTATCACTTCGGGATCCATCACCATCGGCGCCAGAAGCCGATATAAATGTTTGTCTTTTCCTTTTAATCGTATTATCTGCATCATATCATTCAAAAATGGACACACAAAAATAAGGAAAAAATATCAAATTCGTCATTTCTGTTCCTAAAACATTTGTTTTTCATGTTATTATCTCTATATTTCGATATTTTTGAAATCACCCGTCCGTCATTCCTCTCTCACGTTTAAAGTAAGTCAGTATGGTGGCAAAGCTTAGATATTCCCGCCCGGGAGTATGCGACCGGCTTTGAAATTGATAACGGGCAAAGATGACTTCACATGCCAGTTTATATTTAAAATGCAGCTTTAAGCGGTGCTGTAAAAACTCAAACACCCGACAGAGATATGCAAACACGTCTCCCACTTTGTCATTGGGAATCACTCGTGGCTCACGATGCGTATCCGATATGTGTTCCATTTCACTAAGAACATATTCCAGCTGCTCTATTTCCTCGCTAGTGTTTTGCATTGTACATTTCATTTGTTCTATTTTCTCTTCCTGACGAATGTACTGTTCACGCTTTCGTTGTAAACGTTCTTTTATGTTCTCTATTCCTTTTGACATTATAAAATTTAGTTATATATAAACGGTTTGACCTTACTGATTATTAACCGGGAAAATGCCATATAAAATCTAATCTCACATGCAAATATAGAGAAGATTGTTTAAATAATTAGATTTTTATTTAAAAATATTCATACTTATAACACATTTAAATTACCAGCATCATAAAATCGGTTTTTCCTTCCAATGAAACGAATCGTACTTTTGCGGAATATTTAAATATTTTAAACAATGGATAATCAATCTTTTGACTGGCTGCTTCATGGCTGCCATGCACTGTCCGAAGTGGCAGTAGCTTATTTTCCGAACTATCAGTATAATTGTTCAGCGGTGAAAGCGTTCCGGCGGATCATCAAAGAACATGCAGTATTACTGAACCAACTCACGGAAGCGGGATTCACCCGGCATACCACAACGCTCACTCCTCAGCAAATTGCGATTATTGTAAGGTTCTGGGGAACGCCTGCATTAGTATACGAAATGATAAAAAAGAATTCATATCTTGCTGTCCCGAAAATGGGGAAAAAGATATAATGTATTTTAATACATTCTTTTTTTCATTTATATATTAATGGATGAAGGGGTGGTCGAAGTGCTAATATAGGCATGCCGGCCTCCCCTTTTAACAGGGCGTTTGAGCAAGAGTAGAAGAAGGCAGACAGAGAGGTCCAAAAATATAGGTAATAATCAGGGGTATTGGACACATGAGCCAATATTAAAATATTTAGCCGTTCATAACCGTAAAATTGTACATCTCAACCAACCGGACTACCTTCGCACCAAATTAAAACAATATAAAGTATGATTAAATCTACAGCAGAAATGCTTAAAAAGGGATATCTCCTCTTCCCTAAAGTCTTATTCGAGGAGCAAATAAAAGTGACTAAAGGTGCAACAGGATATTTCGACGCGTTTATTTTGGTATTAACGCATGTCAATTATAGTACTGTGGAATGTCGCATCCACCAGTACACATTTCAATGCCGGCGGGGTGAATCTGTAATGTCCATGGTTCATTGGGCAGAATTATTCGGTTGGAAACGCAGTCGCACGCGGTATTTCTTCAATAAAATGTACGATGAAGGTATTATCGAAAGATTGTCTAATCCATATATCACTCACATCCGCATACCCGACTACGATCTGTTGGTCGGACAGAAACGTCGGGAAAGTGTCCGTGCCGAAGCTGACGGTATCACCTTCGATGCGTTTTGGGAAAAATATCATGATATTACCCGGAAGCCTAAAACCAATGTCGGCCGTGCTCGTCGGGAATGGAACAAGTTATCTGTCAACGAACGTTGTCTCAGTCTTAGTCACATCGATGAATATTATGATAATCTGGCGGATATCAAGTACTGTATGCAGGCTGCCTCCTATTTGTCAAATAAGGCATTTATGAATGAATATGACTATTAGAAAAGAAAATGAGTGAGATAACAAACCCACAGGACGCCGAACTCGAAGAAGTCGTGCTCGGCGCCTGCCTGCTGGAAAGCAAAGCTATTACACTGGTTGCCGACATATTACGGCCGGAAGTATTTTACACTGAAACGAACCGTGAGATTTATGCTGTCTTGCAGGGTATGTACCATGCCGGGCAAGTAATTGATATCATGACCATAAAAGAAGAACTTGCCCGGCATGGCAAGCTCGAATTTATAGGAGGGCTTTATACACTGGTGCGTATCAGTTCACGCGTAGTGTCGAGTGCTCACCTAGAATATCATGCCCGGATTCTCAAACAGAAATATATCCGTCGTGAAACGATTTTAGGATCTCACAAACTGCTGGCACTGGCTGCCGACGAAACGACTGATATAGACGATACCTTGGCAGACGCCCATTCCCTCCTCGATCGTTTGGAAAAGGAATGTGGTACTACCGAGCATCTTCGTTCTATGCTGCAACTTATGGAGGATACCATTAAACTAATAGAAGTCCGTACAGCCTCCAACAAGAATGGTGTCACAGGGTTGCCAACCGGATTTACTGATCTTGACCGCCTGACATGCGGCTGGCAAGCAGGTGACATGATTGTTATAGCTGCCCGTCCTGCAGTAGGGAAAACGGCATTCGCCCTACATTTGGCACGCACCGCTGCTTCGGCGGGATATCACATTGCTGTATATAGTCTTGAAATGCAAGGTGAACGTTTGGGAGACCGCTGGCTACTGGCTGCCACTACGGGAGTTAACCCCGATCATCTCCTCAGCGGACAATTAACTCCCAGCGAATTACGGCAAATACACGAGGCATCAACAGAGTTGTCTCATCTACCTATTCATATCGATGATAATCCGTCGGTGAGTATGGATTACGTTCGTTCTTCTGCTAAACTGCTACAAAGTAAAGGAAAATGTGACGGTGTCATCATCGACTACCTGCAACTGTGTGACATGAAAACAGACCAACACAACCGCAACCGAGAGCAGGAAGTAGCCCAAGCTAGCCGCAAAGCCAAGATGATGGCAAAAGAATTGCATATCCCTGTGATACTACTCAGTCAATTAAATCGTAATGTAGAGGGGCATCCCGACAACCGTCCCAGTTTGAGTGACCTTCGCGAAAGTGGGGCTATCGAACAAGATGCTGATTTAGTACTGATGCTTTCCCGCCCTGCTCTCTCCGGACGTGCGACAGACCGCAAAAGCACCTACTCTACAGATGGATTGGGTGTGATGGGTATTGTGAAACACCGCAACGGAATGACTGGTGAGCTTTATTTCAGACATGATCCGAGTATGACGAAACTGGAGGATTACGTACCCGGAATAGATTGGATGAAGAAGAATACAACTACCTGAACGGTATAATAAGACAGTGTTTTACAAGAGCTAAAGCTTAGCTTTAGAGGTCGTAAAGCGATGCTTTAGGTTATGAAAAGCAATGCTTTACGATCTCTTCTTTTTTTAAAGTTTCAACAATCTTATCCCGTGTCTTATGGTTCTCCCAATGCGTCTATAATCACTCTTACCTCCAAAGGTGTGAAAGAACGGCAGTTGGGCTGATAACCCAGGTCATACAGGCGTTGTAGAAGTCCCGGACATAACAGGATCCATTTCTTCATTTTTCGATAAGCAGCGATGTCGGTTAGTTCGGGAGAATAAAGTGAGGCAAGTTCCATACGGCCATACGCACGTATTGTGAATTCTTTCATGATAAATAAGCTTTGATTTATATCTACAAAATTAACAAAATATTTTCACATATGCAATACTTTTTCAATGAATAACTGACTATTATCATGCATTACTGACAGGTACAAATTGAATAACCGATATGCCCATCTTTATGCCAAAACAAGTTGCTCGCAAACTTCTTGGTTACCAATATTGGAATAGCACTCATGATGCTGTATCAATCAAGTATTTACGACAGTCTGTCACCTTAAACAAAAATCGTCTATTAAAAAGTCAGACAAAATTTGGTCAAATATTCCTTTTTATTAATTAAAAAGGCTACAGTTTCACAAACTAATATTGGATTTCAGTCTCTTTTCCATATATTTGCGCCCGCATTTTTATTATTGGATCAACCTCCTTATTCAATTTACCAAACTAGATAAAACAAATGGAAAATATAAACGCAGTAATTACAGGAGTCGGAGGATATGTACCCGATTATATCTTGACCAATGATGAGATTTCAAAAATGGTAGATACCACCGATGAATGGATTATGGGGCGTATTGGTATTAAGGAAAGGCGTATTCTGAAAGATGAAGGACTAGGAACTTCTTACATAGCTCGTAAAGCTGTCAAACAACTGATAAAACGCACCCATACAAATCCGGATGATATTGATCTGGTAATTGTAGCTACAACAACTCCTGATTACCGCTTTCCTTCCACTGCTTCTATTTTATGTGAGAGACTGGAACTGAAAAGAGCTTTTGCTTTCGACATACAGGCCGTTTGCAGTGGTTTTTTATATGCATTGGAAACAGGAGCTAACTTTATCCGTTCCGGAAATTACAAGAAAGTGGTGGTGGTAGGTGCTGAAAAGATGTCGTCAATAATAAACTATACCGATCGGGCAACATGTCCTATTTTCGGCGATGGCGGAGCAGCCGTCATGCTTGAACCTACTACTGAAGATTTGGGTATTATGGATGCTGTGTTAAGGACAGATGGTAAAGGATTACCTTTTTTACATATTAAAGCCGGTGGTTCCGTATGCACCCCTTCTTATTATTCATTGGATAATCAAATGCACTACATCTATCAGGAAGGACGCACTGTATTCAAATACGCGGTATCTAACATGGCAGATGCCTGTGAATCTATTATTGCAAGAAACCATCTAAGCAAAGACAATATCGACTGGGTGATTCCCCATCAAGCTAATCAACGCATTATCACTGCTGTAACACAACGTTTGGAAGTTCCCGCCGAAAAGGTCATGGTTAATATTGAACGATACGGCAATACCAGTGCAGGCACTCTCCCACTCTGCCTTTGGGATTTTGAAGATAAATTCAAAAAAGGAGATAACCTAATTCTCACTGCATTCGGAGCAGGATTTGCCTGGGGAGCTATCTATATAAAATGGGGATATGATGGAAAAAACAGATAGCGATTAATCGCTATCTTCCAAATAAAAAATCCTCTAATTTACTAGAAACCAGAGGATTTTTTGTTTGGGAAGTGCGGTGCGTACGGGACTCGAACCCGTGACCCCATGCGTGACAGGCATGTATTCTAACCAACTGAACTAACGCACCAAAATATTCACTAAAGCATCTCTCTCGATTGCGGATGCAAAGGTAGATATTTTTTTGAAACCTGCAATAGCTTCAGTATCTTTTTTCTGAAAAAGTGGATTTATTAAGAATTATCGTGTACATTTGCAGCTACTAATAAAATAGAAAATAGAATGAAAAATACACCAATTGAACGACATCTGATTGATGAAACTATAAATGAGTTTCAAATTGTCGATTTTTCAAAAGCTACCATTCGGGAAGTGAAAGCTATTGCTTCGAAAGCAGAAGCTGCATCGGGAGTTGAATTTATCAAAATGGAAATGGGCGTTCCGGGGCTCCCTCCTTCCGCAGTAGGTGTGAAAGCAGAGATTGAAGCGTTACAAAATGGTATTGCCAGCCTATACCCTGATATCAATGGATTGCCGGAACTGAAAAAAGAAGCGTCCAACTTTATCAAAGCATTTATTAATGTAGATTTAAATCCGGAGGGATGCGTACCTGTCACCGGCTCAATGCAAGGCACATTCGCTTCATTCCTTACTTGCAGTCAATGCGACGAAAAGAAAGATACGATTTTATTCATCGATCCCGGATTCCCGGTACAGAAACAGCAGTTGGTAGTAATGGGACAAAAGTTCGAAACGTTTGATGTATATGACTACCGCGGAGACAAACTGAAAGAGAAACTGGAAAGCTATCTGAAAAAAGGAAATATATCAGCTATCATTTATTCGAATCCCAATAACCCCAGTTGGATTTGCCTGAAAGAGGAAGAATTGCGGATTATTGGTGAATTGGCAACGCAGTATGATGTGATTGTTTTGGAAGACTTGGCTTATTTTGCCATGGACTTCCGGCAGGATTTGAGCAAACCATACCAACCTCCTTTCCAGCCATCAGTAGCCCATTATACAGATAATTATGTATTGTTGATTTCCGGTTCGAAAGCATTCAGCTACGCCGGACAGCGTATTGGCGTAAGCTGTATCTCTGATAAATTATACCACCGAAGCTATCCGGGACTGACCAAACGATATGGTGGCGGTACCTTTGGAACTGTTTTCATCCATCGCGTACTTTATGCACTTTCATCAGGAACAAGTCATTCCGCACAATTCGCCATGGCTGCCATGCTGAAAGCTGCCAACGAAGGACAATATAACTTCCTCAACGAAGTGAAGATCTATGGTGAGCGAGCACAAAAATTGAAAGAAATCTTCCTCCGTCACGGTTTCCACCTGGTATATGACAACGACTTGGGCGACCCGATTGCGGACGGATTCTATTTTACCATCGGATATCCGGGAATGACCAGCGGCGAACTGGCCAAAGAACTGATGTACTACGGAGTAAGCGCGATCTCATTGGTTACAACAGGAAGCCATCAGGAAGGATTGCGCGCGTGTACCTCTTTTATTAAAGACCATCAGTATGCGCAACTGGACGAAAGAATGAAACTATTTGCAGAAAATCATCCGATAGCCTGATTATCTGACATAAGATATTCATAAAAGCCATTCTTAAAATGAAAAAAAACGGAAAGAACGATTGTTATTCCGTTTTTTTTCTTACTTTAGTGGCATGAATATCGACTCTGACATATTTAAGATTCAATCGAATAATGTGTTACCATCAAGAGGAAAGATTTTAATATCTGAACCTTTTCTGCGTGACGCAACGTTTGGCAGATCCGTAATTTTACTGGTCGATCATACGGACGAAGGAAGTATGGGATTGGTTATCAACAAACAACTGCCATTATTCCTGAACGATATCATCATGGAATTTAAATATCTGGACGAGATTCCTCTATACAAGGGTGGACCGATTGCCACTGATACTTTATTTTACCTCCATACACTATCAGACATCCCCGGCTCTATCTCTATCAGCAAAGGACTTTATCTGAATGGAGATTTTGATGAAATAAAGAAATATATATTACAAGGGAATAAAATCAGCGAATGTATCCGTTTCTTCCTGGGATATTCCGGATGGGACAGCGAACAGCTAAATAACGAAATCAGAGAAAACACATGGTTGGTGTCTGAAGAAGAAAAATCATATCTGATGAAAAACAATATCAAAGATATGTGGCGGACTGCTTTAGAGAAACTAGGCAGCAAGTACGAAACGTGGTCACGCTTCCCACAAGTGCCTACTCTCAACTAATATTTTATTTCTTAGGATTCAAACATTGGAGGAGCAATGCATCTTTGTAGCAACCCTCCACTTTCAGCCAGTTTTTCAATAATCCGCATTGAACGAAGCCACAAGACGTGAACAGCTTTACACAAACGTCATTATCTGTCGTGACATGTGCATAAAGCTGACTTAAAGACAGAAAATCAAAAGCATATTCACAAAGCAGCTTCAATGCGTCGGTGGCATACCCTTGCTGACGATAATCCTTATGCACGGCAATTCCTACTTCTCCCCGCGAATGAAGGGGAACGAAATCCGTAATATCAATCGTACCAAGGATACACTGGTCGGATTTGCGTACCATCATCAGACGTAATTGCTTATCCGCAAACACATCACACTGCGAACCTTCAATATATTGGCGCAACACGTAACGGGAGTATGGAACCGTAAAGTTACTGATATCCCACATCGAAGGATCATTTTCCATCTCATACATTATATCCATATCTTCCGGTTCTACCGCACGAAGATAGATACGATCGTTCATCAAGAAGGACTGTCTCATAGCTTTTCTTCTTTTGCAATGTGAAGTTCGTTACGCAATCTCTTCTCACTGGGCAGGCAGAAAAGTGACGCCGTAAGGCCAATCAGCATACAGAGGTTACCCGTGCTGCTCAACGTCAGGTAGTAACACAAAAGGTTCACCACAATAGCTACTTCAAGCACTCCCAAGCGAACAATGTTCCATTGCACATATCGCTTCAAGGCAAGCGTGATAGTCATGTGATCTATCTTTTTCTTAAGCACCAAGCTATATAATTTAAGAGAAAGAGGCACACACAAAGCAGTAAGCAAAATGCCGACCGTCTCAAAATAGTAGATAGCCGGTGCGTTATCTACCAAACCTCCTACGGGAAAGAGTTCAAACTCTCCTGCCCCAAGCAAAAATGCCGGGAGCACCCAAAAGAAAACATAACTGATATTCAAATTTCTGACAGCTCGTTTTATCTGTTCTTCCATGTTCGTTCTTAAATGATTAATAATGATTATACAGTTCCGGTAAAAAGCGTCCGGTTCACAATGCTGCGTCCTAAAGTCACTTCATCGGCATATTCAAGTTCATCACCAACCGATATGCCACGGGCTATTACACTTAGTTTAACCCCTAGTTTATCCAGCTTGCGATAGATGTAGAAGTTGGTAGTATCGCCCTCCATCGTGGTGCTCAACGCCAAAATAACTTCTTTGATTCCACCTTCAGCCACCCGCTGCACCAGGCTTTCAATTTGAAGGTCACTCGGTCCGACTCCGTCCATTGGAGAAATGACTCCTCCCAAAACGTGATAAAGCCCGCGATACTGCTGGGTTGCCTCTACCGCCATTACATCACGGATATTTTCCACCACACAGACAGTGGAAGCATCCCGTTGCGGATTAGCACAAATCTGGCAAGTTTCAGTATCGGATATATTATGACACACTTTGCAGTATTTCACCTCACGTTTCAACGTTATGATAGAATTTCCGAAAGCTTCCACCGTAGCCGTATCCTGACGGAGCAGATGCAGAACAAGCCTCATAGCCGTCTTACGCCCGATACCCGGAAGTTTGGAAAATTCGCCGACTGCCTTTTCAAGCAGTATAGAAGGATATTGTTGGTTCATAGATAATATTTGCTGTTCTATCGATAAAACCTTGCAAAGATACAGATTATTGTTTTTAATACCTACAAAAATTGCTACCTTTGCATCTGTTATGATGATACTAGTCACTATTCTTTGCTACTTCGCGGTATTATTACTAATAGCCCGTATCACCGGACGTAAGGGAGGATCAAATGCAGCATTCTTCAAGGGAGAGAACCAATCACCTTGGTACATAGTCTCTTTTGGAATGATTGGCGCCTCCATCTCCGGAGTCACTTTCGTCTCTGTACCGGGAATGGTGCGCGGAATGGATATGACGTATATGCAAACGGTACTCGGATTTTTCTTCGGATACATGGCCGTAGCCCATATCTTACTTCCTTTATATTATAAATTGAATCTGACAAGTATCTACGGATACCTCGGCACCCGCATCGGAGTGCGTGCCTATCGCACCGGTTCCTTTTTCTTTCTGCTGTCACGCATGTTGGGAACCGCAGCCAAACTTTATCTGGTATGCCTCATTCTCCATACGTATGTATTTCAGGAAATGCACGTCCCCTTTTGGCTGATTGCTGTCGGTTCGGTTGCATTGGTATGGATATATACTCATAAAAGCGGAATAAAGACCATCGTGTGGACAGATACCTTACAAACATTTTGCCTGATTGCCGCTCTGATTTTTATCATCTATTTTACGATCCAAAGATTAGACCTTAATTTCAGCGGCATTGTGCAAACAATCCAAAACAGCGAACACAGCCGTATTTTTGTATTTGACGACTGGGTATCCCGACAGAACTTCTTCAAACAGTTTTTCAGTGGTATCTTCATCGTCATCGTAATGACCGGACTGGATCAGGATATGATGCAAAAGAATCTTTCTTGCCGGAACCTCCGGGAAGCACAAAAAAACATGTACTGCTACGGTTTCTCATTCATTCCGCTAAATTTCCTTTTTTTATGCCTGGGAATTCTATTGATAGCGCTAGCGGGACAGATGCAACTCGAACTGCCAGCCATGAATGATGATATACTGCCCATGTTTGCAGCCCAAGGTTATCTGGGACAATCCGTATTGGTACTTTTTACAATCGGCATTATCGCAGCAGCTTTCAGCAACTCGGATTCCGCCCTGACAGCCATGACAACCAGTGTATGCGTAGACCTGCTGAATACGGAAAAAGACACAGAAGAAACGGCACGTCGCAAAAGAGGCAAAGTGCATTTATCGTTATCAGTCTTATTGGCATTCTTCATCTGCCTGGTAGAAATACTCAATAATAAGAGTGTTATTGACGCCATATATATCATCGCCTCCTACACATACGGCCCCCTGCTCGGAATGTTTGCTTTCGGACTTTTTACACGCAGGCAAACGAACGACCGGTGGGTTCCTCTCATAGCCATCTTTTCACCCCTGCTCTGCTATCTTGCCGACTGGTGGATTGGAAAAGAAACCGGATATAAATTCGGTTATGAATTGCTAATGTTAAATGGAACGCTTACCTTTGCGGGGTTAATCTGCATGTCTAAAAAAGGGAAAAACGATGTTACAAAGAAATAAATGACAAGAAAATGGAAATAACAAGTGCTGAATTTGTGATTAGCAATACGGACGTGAAGAAATGCCCGGCCGGCATTTTCCCGGAATATGCCTTTATAGGCCGTTCGAATGTGGGAAAATCGAGTCTTATCAATATGTTGACCAGCCGTAAAGGTCTGGCCATGACCTCTTCTACTCCGGGAAAAACGATGTTAATCAACCACTTCCTTATCAATAAGAATTGGTATCTCGTCGACCTTCCGGGATATGGCTATGCCCGACGCGGACAAAAAGGGAAAGACCAGATACGCACCATAATCGAAGATTATATCTTGGAACGGGAACAAATGACCAACCTCTTTGTCCTGATAGACAGCCGGCTGGAACCTCAAAAAATAGACCTCGAGTTTATGGAATGGCTGGGCGAGAACGGTATCCCCTTCTCTATCATCTTTACCAAAGCCGACAAGCTAAAAGGTGGACGTTTAAAAATGAATATCAATGCCTATTTACGTGAGTTGGGCAAACAATGGGAAGAGCTCCCTCCTCACTTCGTATCTTCCTCGGAAGACCGCACAGGACGTGTTGATATACTCAATTACATAGAAAACATAAACAAGGATCTCAATGTTAAATGAAAGAAGAATGAAAATGAAAAAGAGTTTTTTATCTATTGCCTTTTTGGCAGTATTTATGCTAACGGCAACTAACAGCCAGGCGCAATCATGGTCCGACTTATTAAATAAGGACAACATTTCAAAAGTAGTAAATGCCATCACCGGAACCACCGAATCTATCGACATGACCGGAACATGGAGCTACAAAGGTTCGGCGGTAGAGTTCGAATCGGATAACTTACTAATGAAAGCAGGCGGAGCTGCCGCAGCTACTATGGCTGAAAATAAGCTGAACGAACAATTAAGCAAAATAGGTATTAAAGACGGCCAGATGAGTTTCACTTTCAATGCCGACAGTACTTTCACCAGCACGGTGGGCAAGAAAACATTGAAAGGCACTTACTCCTACAATGCTTCAACCAAACAAGTTGATTTGAAGTATTTGAAACTTCTGAATCTGCACGCTAAAGTAAATTGCAGTTCCAGCTCACTGGAGTTACTGTTCAACTCGGACAAACTGTTGAAACTAATGGCTTTCATCGGTAGCAAAAGTAGCAGTACCGCACTAAAAACAGTTAGTTCACTGGCCGAAAATTACGATGGAATGATGCTCGGATTCCAGCTCTCAAAATAGCAAAAGAGAATCGTTTAATACTATTTCGCACTCCATAAAGTATATTTTAGGGGAAAAGCATTATCTTTGTCGTTTGTAATCAAAAAGAGAAGGAAAAATGAAAAAGATACTTTTTTTAATGACCCTGTTAGTAATGGGCGTAAGCTTTGCATTTGCACAAACAAATGCAGATATCAAGTTTGACAAAACAACTCACGATTTCGGTAAGTTTTCTGAAAACAGCCCGGTTGTCAGTTGCACATTTACCTTTACTAATATCGGCGATGCCCCGCTGGTGATCCATCAGGCTGTAGCCTCTTGCGGATGTACAGTACCCGAATATACAAAGGAACCCATCATGCCGGGCAAAAAAGGAACAATCAAGGTGACTTATAACGGAACAGGCAAATATCCGGGACATTTCAAAAAATCAATCACCTTGCGTACCAACGCCAAAACAGAGATGGTAAGATTGTATATCGAAGGCGATATGACGGCAAAAGATGCAAAGTAGGAAAAAATAGACTATTACATAAAGGAGAATCTTTCGGTTCTCCTTTTTTTTTGTTTACTTTGAGGACGGAAATGTAAATTAACACATTAGCAAATTATAAAAACTATGAAACAAGAAGAAGACAAATTCACCGGGTTACCCGAGAATGCGTTCAGAGAGTTGAAACCCGGGGAAGTGTACAACCCGTTGATGGGTCCCTCTAAAAATTATCCGGAAGTTAATATCTGGTCAGTAGCATGGGGTATTGCCATGGCAATCCTTTTTTCGGCCGCCGCTGCCTATCTGGGGTTGAAGGTCGGACAGGTATTTGAAGCAGCTATTCCAATTGCGATCATTGCCGTAGGAGTTTCCGGAGCTGCCAAAAGAAAAAATGCGTTGGGCGAAAATGTGATTATCCAGTCTATCGGAGCTTGTTCCGGAGTAATCGTTGCCGGAGCGATCTTCACCCTCCCCGCTCTTTATATTCTCCAAGCTAAATATCCCGAGATGACGGTTACCTTCATGCAGGTATTCATCAGCTCTTTATTGGGTGGCGTATTGGGTATTCTATTCCTGATTCCTTTCCGTAAATACTTCGTCAGCGACATGCATGGAAAATATCCTTTCCCGGAAGCAACAGCCACTACACAGGTGTTGATCTCCGGCGAAAAAGGCGGCAGTCAGGCCAAACCGTTATTGATGGCAGGTATGATCGGCGGATTATATGACTTCATCGTAGCGACATTCGGATGGTGGAACGAGAATTTTACTACCCGTGTTTGCAGTGCCGGAGAAATGCTGGCAGAAAAGGCAAAATTAGTATTCAAGGTAAACACCGGTGCCGCTGTGCTTGGTTTGGGATATATCGTCGGACTGAAATATGCTTCCATCATTTGTGCCGGTTCACTGGCTGTGTGGTGGATTATCATTCCGGGAATGTCTGCTATCTGGGGTGACAGTGTACTGAATGCATGGAATCCGGAAATTACCTCTACCGTAGGTATGATGAGTCCGGAAGAAATATTCAAATATTATGCCAAGAGCATCGGTATCGGCGGTATCGCTATGGCAGGTGTGATCGGTATTATCCGTTCCTGGAGCATCATCAAGAGCGCTGTCGGACTGGCAGCCAAAGAGATGGGCGGTAAAGGGAATGTAGAGAAAAGCATTATCCGTACCCAACGGGATCTTTCCATGAAGATTATCGCTATCGGTTCCATCATCACACTGATATTAATCGTATTATTCTTCTATCTCGATGTCATGCAAGGGAATCTGTTGCATACATTGGTAGCCATTGTTTTGGTTGCCGGCATCTCTTTCCTGTTCACCACAGTAGCAGCTAACGCCATTGCGATTGTTGGTACTAATCCGGTTTCGGGAATGACATTGATGACGCTGATTTTGGCTTCCGTAGTGATGGTAGCTGTCGGACTGAAAGGTCCTTCAGGCATGGTTGCCGCATTGGTAATGGGTGGTGTAGTATGTACCGCACTGTCGATGGCAGGAGGTTTTATCACCGACTTGAAGATTGGTTACTGGCTCGGAAGCACGCCTGCCAAACAGGAAACATGGAAGTTCTTGGGAACAATCGTATCGGCTGCAACAGTAGGCGGTGTAATGATTATCCTGAATAAGACATACGGATTTACAAGTGGCGCACTGGCTGCTCCGCAAGCAAATGCGATGGCAGCCGTGATCGAACCACTGATGAGTGGTGTAGGTGCACCCTGGTTGTTATATGGCATTGGGGCTGTCTTAGCAATTATTCTGACTCTTTGTAAAATTCCTGCATTAGCTTTCGCATTGGGTATGTTTATTCCATTGGAACTGAATGTGCCGCTGGTAGTGGGTGGAGCAGTGAATTGGTTTGTTACAACTCGTAGCAAAGATGCATCTCTGAATACGGAAAGAGGTGAAAAAGGAACCTTACTGGCATCCGGTTTCATTGCCGGAGGTGCATTGATGGGAGTAATCAGTGCCGCAATGCGCTTTGGTGGAATCAACCTGGTTAATGAAACATGGTTGAACAATACTTGGTCAGAAGCGTTGGCATTAGGAGCGTATGCCTTATTGATTCTTTACTTTATAAAGGCTTCAATGAAAGTTAAATAAATAATTATGAGGAGACTATTATCCATTATAGTATCGCTTGTAACTGCCATATCATTTGCGCAGCAGCCCGTCGAGCTACCTTTGTGGCCCGACGGTGCTCCCAACTCCAGTGGACTAACCGGAGAAGAGCAGGAAACGCGCCCTCATTTTGTCACGAATGTCACGCATCCCACCCTGACGGTCTACCATCCGGAAAAGCCGAATGGAATGGCTATTATCATGTGTCCCGGAGGCGGGTATCGTGGATTGGGTATGGATGGAGAGGGGTATGATATGGCCCCTTGGTTCTGCGGACAAGGTATTACCTATATGGTATTAAAATACCGGATGCCGAACGGACATTGGGAAGTCCCCGTATCAGACGCCGAACAAGCCATTCGCATGGTACGCCAACATGCCAAAGAATGGAATGTCAATCCTTACAAGGTAGGATTAATGGGAGCCTCTGCGGGAGGGCATTTAACTGCTACACTTGCCACTCACTACAATTCGGAAACACGTCCGGACTTTCAGATATTACTTTATCCGGTAGTTACGATGATGCAAGTCACCCGTGGAAATACAAGAACTGCATTGCTCGGCAAAAATCCCACAATGGAACAGATACAGAAGTTTTCCGCCGAATTGCAAGTAACGCCCGATACTCCACAAGCATTTATCGCTCTTACCTCCGATGACCCTTCCGTAGCACCTTACCACGGAGTAAACTATTACCTTGCTTTACAGAAAAACAAGGTTCCGGCAACTCTCCATGTTTATCCTACCGGAGGACATGGCTGGGGATTTCAGGATCATTTTAAATATAAGCAACAATGGACACAGGAATTGGAGAAATGGTTGCGCGACGGCGTTGTATTCCCGGAAAACCCCGAACCCATGTTACGAATCGGGAAATCTTACCTGGGAACTAAATACGTGGCTAACACATTAGATCAAGACGGAGAAGAATCATTAGTGATCCGGACTGATGCCGTAGATTGCCTCACTTTCGTAGAATACACGTTGGCACAGGCACTCGGCTCTTCCTTTGCCGACAATCTGCAAAAAATACGTTATCGGGACGGCATCATCAACGGTTATCCTTCCCGGTTGCATTATACTTCCGAATGGATAGAGAACGGAATCCGCCACGGATTCCTCACCGATATTACTGCCAAAAACAGTGCGCATACCCAGAAAATCTCTCTTTCGTATATGTCTACCCATCCCAAGCAATATAAAAAATTGGCTGATTCGCCGGAAAATGTACGACAAATGGCCGAATATGAAAAAGCAATCTCCGGAAAAGTCGTACATTGGTTGCCGAAAAGCGAACTGCCGGAAGCCGGATTGCCCTGGATCATGAATGGAGACATTATTGCTATTACAACGAAGATGCCCGGACTGGACATTGCTCATGTGGGAATAGCAGAATATAAAGAGGGAAAACTGCACCTGCTGCACGCTTCTTCTACATTGGGAAAAGTAGTTGTCAGCGACGAACCTCTCAATCACATGCTAAACAACAATAAATCGTGGACAGGCATACGTGTTGTCCGGATGTCTCACTCTAAAAATAACTGATTATGAAACGAGTAAAACATTTCCTTCTCGCCTCGTGCTTATTCCCCACTTTGCTGGGAGCACAAGAAATGGCAAGCGCCTATTTTCTGGAACTTACTCCAGACGCCCAATCGGCAGGTATGGCAGGTACAGGATTAGCTACCACCGATAACGGTAGTACAGCTATTTTTCATAATGCTTCTACCATCGCTTTCTCACAAGAAGTGATGGGTGCGAGTTATTCATACGCTAAGATCAACCAAGATTATGCGCTACATAGCGCCTCTCTTTTCTACCGGATCGGAAGGGAAGGCATACATGGATTTGCTGTAGGTTTCCGGCATTTCAAAGATCCCAAGGTGCTCGATTACCGCCCTCACGTATGGGACTTAGAAGCTGCTTATTTCAGAAATGTAGCCAAAAATCTGTCTCTTTCATTAACGTTCAGATACCTGCAAGCCAAAGCCGCGGAAAGCGCAGACAGCAAGAATAGCGTTTGTCTGGACTTCGGCGCGACCTACTATCGCAATATGGCTCTATTGGACGAAATGGCTTCCTGGAGCATTGGTTTCCAAGCTGCCAACTTAGGCAAAAAGCTGGACGGACAAAAGTTACCCGCCAGATTAGGATTGGGAGGTACAATCGACCTGCCATTCAGCATAGAAAACCGTTTGCAGGTGGCTCTCGACTTCAACTATCTGCTCCCCTCTGAAATCCGTCATCTCCAGGCTGGCATAGGAGCCGAATATAATTTCCTGAAATATGGTGTTGTCCGTGCGGGATATCATTTCGGAGACAAAGATAAAGGAGTAGGCAACTACGGCACTCTAGGCTGCGGAATAAACTTCTGGCCGATACGTGCAGACTTCTCATACGCCTTGGCTGATAAAGATTGCTTTATGCGCCGCACCTGGCAACTGGGAGTTGGAATAGTTTTCTAAGCTCCTCTTCGAGGCGTTGCTTCACTTCGTCCATCGGCACATCATGCTTTAATTCCTGACGAAGAGAAGTGACGCCTTTATCTATAAATCCGCAAGGGTGGATATAACTGAAATAACGTAAATCGGTATTCACATTCAGAGCCAGTCCATGCATCGTGACATAATGACTGCTTCTCACTCCGATAGCACAAATCTTACGCGCACGAGGCGTATCACCTTCCAACCAGACACCTGTCGCTTTCTCCAAACGTCCGGCTTCAATGCCATAAGAAGCACATACCCGAATCACCGCTTCTTCCAGCAAATGAACGTACTCTTTCAATCCTAACTGAAATTCTTCCAGGTTTAATATCGGATAGCATACCAGTTGTCCCGGACCATGATAAGTAATGTCCCCTCCCCGATCAATATGATAAAGGGTGGCATCAATTGCTTTCAGTTGTTCATCACTCAACAACATATTATTTTCTTTCCCGCTACGTCCTAATGTATAAACATGGGGATGTTCGCACATCACAATACGGTTTTCATAACTCTCGCCCTGAACTTTTGCCCGGACAATGTTATCAAACCATTCTGTTTGCCGTTGCCATGCTTCGGCGTATGGTATCAAATTCCAATCAATAAAAACTGTTTTCATAAAAACAAAGGTAAGAAATAAAAAGAAAATGCGTACATTTGTTGGCCTAATATAACACACACAACTATGAAAATGGACTTTCCACAGGTAGACTTGCCTACCGAAGTATTAGCATGGACGAATGTAACAGAAGACATTCTCAATATTTACAAGCAATCTTGTCGGTTGCAAGCATGTATTGTTGCCATCTGTACCGAAGGTTCGATGAAAGCCTCCATCAATCTGCTTGATTACGAAATTCACCCCAATGACTTAATAACATTATTGCCGGGAACAATCATTCAGTTTCGGGAGAGAACAGAAAAAGTATGCCTTTGTTTTGCCGGCTTCTCTGCTCATTGTGCCGGACGGATCAATCTCATGAAGAATATTGGTAACGCATATCCCAAACTGATAGAACAGCCGGTAGTTCCTCTTAATGAAGAAGTAGCCAGTTATCTGAAAGACTATTTTGCTCTATTATCACGGGCCAGTTGCAATGAGAACTTCGAAATGGATTCTGAATTGGTCGAATTGTCTCTTCAGACCATCCTGACAAGCATACGACTGATATATCATAAATTTCCGGGAGAAAACAGCAGTTCGAACCGCAAAAAGGAAATCTGCCGGGAACTGATTCAAGCCATCACCGAGAATTATAAAAATGAACGTCGTGCACAGTTCTACGCAGATAAATTAGGTATATCTCTTCAACATCTAAGCACGACTGTGAGACAAGTGACAGGTAAAAGTGTTTTGGATACCATTGCTTATATCGTTATCATGGATGCTAAAGCCAAACTGAAAGGTACCAATATGACTATCCAAGAGATAGCATATTCTCTAAACTTCCCCAGTGCCTCTTTCTTTGGCAAATATTTCAGAAGATATGTAGGAATGACACCATTGGACTTTAGAAACAGATAATTTTCACGAAGAACGATAGAAAACATAAATGGTGAGTTGTAAAACAATGAACGGTGAATAAATTGCGTATTATCCGCAAAGTATTCACCGTCTATTATTTACATTCGCTGTTCATAAATAACAGCTTGCCATTCATCGTTTACAGCTTACAGGTTCCTGTCTTTTATAGTTCATTTCTCATTTTCGTCCCAAGCTCAACGAATTGAGCACTACGCTCACGCTGGAAAACGCCATTGCGGCACTTGCCAGCATCGGATTCAACAGCAAACCATTCAGCGGGAACAAGATACCGGCAGCAATTGGAATACCGATCAGGTTGTAAATAAACGCCCAGAAAAGATTCTGATGAATCAGTTTGACCGTCTGCTTTGACAACTGGAAGGCTTTAGGAAGCAGCAACAAGTCCGATGTCATCAAAGTCACCATAGCCACGTCCATAGCAATATCAGTTCCTTTTCCCATAGCAATGCTGACGTCAGCCAATGCCAGTGCCTGCGAATCATTGATACCATCGCCCACCATCGCAACCTTCTTTCCCTGCATTTGAAGCTCACGCACAAATTCGGCCTTATCGTCCGGTAGAGCGTCGGCAACAAAACGTTCGATTCCTAAACGGGAAGAAACGGCTAATGCAGTCCGTTGCCCGTCACCCGTCAGCATACAGATGTCAATCCCTTGACGTTTCAGTTCCTTCACTGCTTCGGCAGAAGTAGCCTTTATCGGGTCGGAAACAGCAATGATAGCCAACAACTCGTTTTCACGTCCAAAGTAAATGATGCCGTTACCGTCCGATTCATAGTGAACCAGCATTTCAGCCATCACATCACTTACTGTCGCACTGAAATCTTTTAGGAGTTTATGACTGCCTACCCAGTAAGTATGTCCCTCATACGAGGCTTTAATTCCTTTTCCCGTAATGCTTTCAAAGCTATCCAACACGGCAGGTTTTATTTTTTCTTCGTCCTGAAGCGCAGAGACAATAGCGCCGGCAAGCGGATGCTCCGATTTCATTTCCGCAGCTAAAAGTACATCTTTGAAATGTGGTTCCTGCGACTGCGCCCATAACCATCCGGTAGCTGTAGGATGCCCTTCAGTCAGTGTTCCCGTCTTATCCAGTACAACGACATCTACTTTGCGCATTTGTTCCAAAGCCACTGCATCTTTAATCAGAATATGCTGGCTGGCAGCTTTGCCTATACCCACCATCAATGCAGTAGGTGTAGCAAGTCCCAAAGCACATGGACAAGCAATGACAAGAACAGAAACAGCCGACAAAATACCATAAGAGATATATTCACTACCACCAATGGCGACCCACAATACAAATGTCAGAATAGCAATGCCCAACACGACAGGTACAAAAATCCCCGTAATACGATCGACAATGCGTTGCACGGGAGCTTTGCTGCCCTGTGCTTCCTGCACCATAGCGATAATACGGGCAAGCACGGTTTCGCTGCCTACCTGTGCGGCACGAATGATAAATGAACCACGCTGGTTGATCGTTCCTGCCAATACCTTATCACCTTTCTTCTTTTCTACCGGAACCGGTTCACCGCTAATCATACTCTCATCGACATACGAGTCGCCTTCGGAAAGCTGACCGTCCACAGGTATTTGCTCTCCCGGACGTACAACCACCAAATCACCTACCTGAAGTTTTTCAATCAAGATCTCCTCCTCCACTCCATTGCGCAGAACACGAGCCGCTTTAGGCTGCATTCCCATCAACTTACGAATGGCTGTTGAGGTATTTCCTTTGGCACGTTCCTCCATCAACTTTCCGGTAAGAACGAAAGCGATAATCACCGCAGAAGCCTCATAATAGACATGCGGTTCCAATCCGCGGTCATACCAGAATTCGGGAAAGAAAGTGTTGAACAGACTGAACAGAAAAGCAATGGAAGTACTAAGCGCAACCAAAGTATCCATATTACTCCGTCCTAATTTAGCCTGTTTCCAGGCTCCGGTGAAGAAACCACCTCCGAAAAAGACCATAACAGGGATAGCAAGTACCATTTGAATCTCATTAGAATATGGCACATGCATCAGTATCATGGAATATACCAATAACGGTACTACCAAAATCCACGCACCAATCACCTTCCACTTCAAACGAGTGTAACGCTTATGCTGTTCCTCTTCCCGGCGTTCTTCTTTGTGGGCTTCTTCCACAATCAGATCATAACCTGCCGCAAGCACAGCCGCACGAATCTCTCCGGGAGTCAGCTGCTCTTTCTCATAAGAAACGGTCAATGTATTGGTAGCAAAATTAACGGAAGCCTCAATGACTCCCGGCAATTTTTTTACTGTTTTTTCTACATTATTGGCACATCCTGCACAATGCATATTAAGCACAGGAAATGCCTTTTTTGTTGTGTTACCCATATAATTATTGTTTACGGTCTTCCCCTCCTCTCAAAAAGAAGTTGGGGAAGAACCCTTGTTTGTTTATAGAAACAAGCTAATACAGGTATTTGTTCAATTACTTCTTATCAGCCTTCTGATCGTCTTTCTTTGTTTCTTTTACAAATTCGGCTTCATAACTGAACTTATTAAATCCTGCCTGCAACTTCTTTACATTCGTTTTTTCAGCGTCATACGTAATGGTTACCATTTTCGTTTTTACTTCGGTCGAAATATCCTTCAGCCCTTTCTCAAAACGCATATTGTCCTTTACTTTCTTTTCGCATTTCTCACAGTGCATCTGCGACACTTTAAATACAACAACACGAATATCTTTTGCCAATACAGCTGTTACACTCAAAAGAGCCACCACGCAAGTGGCCATCCATCTTTTTGTTCTCATTTTTCTTATCAGTTTAAAATTAATATTCTTTATTATGCGATCGTTTCTTTCATTCGCTATTTCCTGCTTTTACTCACTATTTCTAGCTAAGTTAAAACGTATTCCGATATATCCTTTTGCTCCGTGCACCGGTCCCCAAATCATGGTAGAATCAAAGTTGTTCCCCCAGGGATTTGCCGCATCGATAATCGGATTCTTTTGTTTGAAATTTGTCAGGTTCTCGCCTCCTAGGTAGATAGACCAACGACGGAAGTAACGGGTCACCTGTAAACTCAACTGTTCAAAACTGCCATAACGACGTTCCCAAGACAACTGTCCGTCTCCCAACTCATAAGGAGTAGGCATCCTGCCACCGCCATTCAGTTGCAGTGTAGCGTCAAACTGCCATATTCCCAGCAGAGTTTGGTAAGAAGCCGTGAGTAGTCCTTTATATTTGCTGGTCAGCGGTTTCTCCATTCGTTCACCTTTGTAGGTCGTTTTTGCATCCGTGAGCCGGTAAGCACCTGTCAGGGTGAATCCTTTGAAAAAAGGATAACTTGCTTCCACCTGGAACACATGCGAATAAGAACGTCCATCCAAATTGTAGAAAGCTACTTCATGAGGGTTGCTATCCATGTCGACTATCACTTGTTTCAGGAAATCCGTATAATAGTATTCCGCATTCACATTCAGCGTTTTGCCGAATATAGGGATATAAGTAGAGACGCTGGCACCGTAGTTCCACGCTTCTTCCATATCCAGGTTCTTTGCTATTTCCACCTTACGACTGCTGGAAAGCAGGTAGTTGTTTTCTGCCAACACATGATTGGTACGGTACCCTTTTCCGGCAGAAAGACGGAAATTCACATATTCATTCGGATTGTATTTAAGATGCGCACGCGGAGTCACGAAGAAACCATGTTCGTTACTGTAATCACCACGCAGACCGGCCATTACCATCCATTTATCATTCAGGTTCAACGTATATTGCACGTAAGCACCGGGAACAGCTTCCTTTTCAAAGGCTTTGAGAGGATTGTCCGTCGTATTTTCCAAACGGTAATGTTGGTCATAAGCGTCATAATTGAAGCTCAATCCAGCGGAGAAACTATTTTGCGGATTAAATTCCGTTTCAAACATCAGCGAAGCATAGACGTTGGTTTGATCCACATTATACAGTTTGCGTCCATACGTAGCATCCTGATTGTGTAAAGTGGTGGAAAGAATCAAAGCCAGGTTCGTATTCTTCTCCTTATTAAAGATATAGGCATTCTTGGTGAAGAATTCATAGCGCTCCGTATCGATCCCTACTTTATACAGGTCACCGGAGTGCATTGTCCCTCCGTGATTGACCTGTCCGCTGGTACGTGTTTCAGAAAGGGCTTTGATACCTGCCTGGAAAACATAATGGTCGCCCATGTATGCCCACCGGTTCCACACATTATACTGTTCTACCTGCGGAATATCCACAAATCCGTCATCGTTGCCATCATGCGCCTTGGTCTCATTTTCGTAATGCACCAGCAGAGAAGTGCTCCATCGTTTGGAAAGTTTCAATGTAGCGTCCGCATTGGCTTCATACCGGTTGGTAGTGCTTGCAAAAAGATTGGCAGACACCCAGTCAGCTTCCGGCAACTGCGGTTTCTTAAATTCTACGTTTATCTGTCCTGTGATGGCTTCATAACCATTCTTCACCGAAGATGTTCCTTTGGAAACCTGTATACTCTGCATCCACGGACCGGGGACATATCCCAATCCATAAGGAGCGGCGGCTCCCCGATAATTCGGAATGTTCTCCGTCAACATCTGCACATAGGTGCCGGACAGCCCCAACAATTTAATTTGTTTGGCTCCTGTTGCCGCATCGGAATAACTCACATCTACTGAAGGGTTCGTCACAAAACTTTCACCCAGATTACAACAAGCGGCTCTACTCAATTCGGCACTGCTTATCATGTCTTCGTTCATCACGCTACTGCGCAATTTCATCGTTCCCAGTTTACGAGTGACAATATTTACTTCATTCAGTTCCACTCCATCACGAAGCACAATATCCAGTTGTTGATTTTTACTGCTCACATGAATCGTGTCATTCTGAAAACCGATAAAGCTGACAATCAGCATGTGGCTTTTGGAAGGTTTAGTGATAGAAAAACTACCATCCTCTTTGGTTGTCACTCCTTGTCCTGTATTCATCCAGAACACATTGGCACCCGGAATAGCCTCCCCGGTACTATCTTTCACTGTTCCCCGTACTTGCGCATATATATTGCCGGCAAATAACAGGAACAGTCCTATTATCATATATTTCATTCTTTCTAAAGTTACTTTCGAGATACAAAATTAATTCATTTCTCATGCAACTTAGTTGCATTCAGTGCTGCTTTACTTTCATGTTCTATTGAAAGCAAAGGATTAAATAAGAAAGAAATAGTGGCTAAATAATGTAGGTGGAATATAACGCCAGCTTCTGCCTCGAGCAGAGAGGTGGCGGAGAGGTCAGACTATCAAATTCTACCGGTTTATCCGCATAGGTCGGAGTCAGCAGATAGCAGAAATGCTCACATAAAAGATCGACTGCCAAAACTGATACGGTCAGTTCCGTAGAGTGTTTCATCAGGTCGAGCTTATAAATCGTAACCGTACAACCTTTTTCTTTGCAGTTTTTCTTTGAATCGCAAGTATGAGACTTTTTACACTTCGGACAGCCTGAATCACAGCAACTCTGCACTGTCTCACAACGGGCACAGCAATAACGCACAATAGAGACTCCGCCTCCTGAATAGATAATCAGGAGAGAAAGGATAAGTGCTGTTATGTAGGCTAGTTTTTTCATTTCAGAGGACAAAGATAAGAATAAAAACAGATTTTCCTATAATTTTTCGTAATTAAGATTCAATCAATCCGATACAGACACATTCTCTTTCCTTTATTTGGCTATTTTAGAGTCATATCAGCACTATTAACTCTTTTTACTCAACAATAAAACCTATCTTTGCCCCAATAAATTCTCTGATTTTTAAGTAAACGCTATGCTTACATATTTACTCATCATTATCACTCTTTATCTGGCAGGTAATGCCTACATATTTATCAGAGCAAAGCAAGCTCTGAAAGTTAAATCTCTCGGAGTAAAAATATTCCTGACCGTTTTATTCTGGATATGTGCTTTATCCTTTTTCGGCACGATGCTAACTCGTAACCTTGAGATGCCTGTCTTTATCTCCCATTCAATGTACACCATTGGAACAAGTTGGTTGATATTTACTCTATACATGGCATTATTCTTGCTTTTGTTTGATATCTTGAAATTATTCAAAGTTGTCTACAAATATAGGTTCTATCTGTCTTTAGTGTTCACGTTGGGATTGCTGGGATGTGGGGTATATAACTATCATCACCCGGAAACCAATGTAGTCAGCATTTTAACCAATAAACGATATGAAGATACTCCCCAAGCAATTAAAATCGTCGCAATCAGCGATGTTCACTTGGGAAATGGCACAGGGAAAGCCGCATTAAAAAAATATGTGGAAATGATAAATGCGCAGCATCCCGACCTGATACTGATTAGTGGTGACTTGATTGATAATAGCGTCGTACCTCTTTATACAGAGAATATGGCGGAAGAATTAGCTAACTTGAAAGCTCCTATGGGTATCTATATGGTTCTCGGCAATCACGAATACATTAGCGGTATCGATGAAAGTATCCGATATATTAAAAGCACTCAAATACAATTATTGCGCGATTCAGTAGTTACACTTCCCAACGGCATACAACTGATAGGACGTGATGACCGTCATAACCGCAAGCGTCATTCCCTGCAAGAGTTAATGGTGAATATCGATAAAAGCAAACCTATCATTTTATTGGATCATCAACCTTTTGATTTGGAAAAAACGGAAGCTGCCGGCATCGACCTGCAATTCAGTGGGCATACACACCACGGACAAATATGGCCTATTAATTGGGTGACCGATTATATCTTCGAGCAAAGCCACGGTTATCGCCAATGGGGAAACAGTCACGTGTATGTATCTTCCGGATTGTCTCTTTGGGGACCACCCTTCAGAATAGGAACGCATAGTGAAATGGTTATTTTCAATTTTCAATGAATATTATGCAGTTTTGTCACATATGTTACAGTTTCCAAGCAATCTCTGCCCTATCTTTGCAGAAAAAAGATTATGGAACAATTACATGCTCATGAAGTCCTCCACATGATGGAAGGAAATAGCTACTCGGAATCATCATTGCGGGAAGCAATCATTAAGAAGTTTGGCTCACAGCAACGTTTTTATGCTTGCTCGGCAGAAAACATGGATGTAGATACCCTTATCGAATTTCTGAAAATGAAAGGGAAATTTATGCCTGTTGAAGATGGATTCACAGTAGATATCACTAAAGTTTGCAAGCATTGATTGGCGGATAATATCCGCCAATCCCATTTTTGGGGATAAATAGCTGCATTTTTTTCTGTTTTTATTAGCCCGATTCACGAATTTCATCTATATTTGTCAATAGTGAATGATAAAACAAATGTTGAATTTATAGAAAAAACGGGTATGAAAAAACAATATGTCAGTCTGCTTGCAATTATACTTTCGGTAAGCGGCTTTTTGTTTTCTTGTCATGACAAGATGAACAAAAACACAGGTGCGTTACAGTTTGATAGCATTCAAGTGAATGAGACAGCACACCTCTTCAGTGATACAGCCAAACCGGCCTGCAATATCATTATAAATTTTGCTTATCCGGTAAAATCATCGGATGATATGCTGAAAGACAGTTTGAATTCTTATTTCATTTCGGCCTGCTTCGGTGATAAATACATCAGCGAAAAGCCGGAAGAAGTTGTAAAGCAATATACCGAGAACTATATCAGCGAATACCGCCGCGACCTCGAACCGATGTATGCCGAGGACGAGAAAGACAAAGAAGACGAATCTTCCATCGGAGCTTGGTATTCTTATTATAAAGGTATAGAGAGCCACGTACAACTGTATGATAAAGACCTGCTTGTATATCGTATCGACTACAACGAATATACCGGAGGTGCACATGGCATTTACATGGCTACTTTCCTGAACATGGACCTCACCCTGATGCGCCCGCTCCGTCTTGATGATATTTTTGTCGGAGACTACAAAGACGCATTGACCGACCTGATCTGGAACCAGCTCATGGCGGACAATAAAGTGAACACTCACGAAGCATTGGAAGATATGGGATATGCTTCCACCGGAGACATCGCTCCGACAGAAAATTTCTATCTAAGCAAAGAAGGAATCACCTTCTATTATAATGTATACGATATCACTCCTTATTCTATGGGACCTGTAAAGGTAACAATCCCATTTTCTATGATGGAGCATTTACTAGGCAGTAACCCAATTCTGGGAGAACTGAAAAATTAAATTTCATAAAAAGCTGAACACCAATGAATATCCTATTGTTATCACTCCCGTGTGACAGAATAGGATATTCATCCATATCTATCATTCAAAACTTATAACTCAAAACTCAAACAGTGGAAATCATACTGAAATATTTTCCTGATCTGACGGAAGAGCAGCGCAAACAGTTTGCAGCTCTATACGACCTCTACATTGACTGGAATTCTAAAATCAACGTAATCTCCCGCAAGGACATCGAGAATTTATATGAGCATCACGTGCTCCATTCGTTAGGCATTGCCAAAACAATCCAATTTCGCCCCGGAACCAGCATTATGGACCTGGGTACAGGAGGAGGTTTCCCCGGTATTCCTTTAGCCATCTTATTTCCCGAAGTAACATTTCACCTCGTGGACAGTATCGGCAAAAAAGTACGGGTAGCAACCGAAGTGGCAAACGCTATCGGACTGAAAAATGTAACATTCCGTCATGCCCGCGCAGAAGAGGAGAAACGAACGTTCGACTTTGTTGTCAGCCGTGCCGTAATGCCTTTGGCGGATTTGATTAAGATTATCAAAAAGAATATCTCTTCAAAACAACAGAATGCATTACCCAACGGACTGATCTGCCTCAAAGGTGGCGAGCTGGAGCATGAAACGATGCCGTTCAAGCATAAAACGGTCATTCATAACTTGAGCGATAGTTTCGAAGAAGAGTTCTTTCAAACTAAGAAAGTGGTATATGTTCCGATTTAAACAAGACTATATGTTCTGATAGATGATAAATCATAAAGAAACCATGAAAATAAAGAGATTTGAATTTAATATGTTTCCCGTAAACTGCTACGTATTATGGGATGACACTAAAGAAGCAGTCGTAATCGATCCCGGCTGTTTTTATGAAGAGGAAAAGCAGGCTCTGAAAAAGTTCATTCTTACCAATGAGCTGAATGTAAAGCATTTGCTGAATACTCATTTGCACCTGGATCATATCTTCGGAAATCCGTTCATGCTGAAAGAATTCGGATTATCGGCAGAAGCAAACAAAGCGGATGAGTACTGGATTGACGAAGCACCGAAACAAAGCAGAATGTTTGGTTTTCAGTTGCAGGAAGAGCCTGTACCACTGGGCAAATACCTGCATGACGGAGATATTATCACTTTCGGACATACCAAACTGGAAGCGATACACGTGCCCGGACATTCACCCGGTAGCTTGGTGTACTATTGCAAGGAAGACAACTGCATGTTCTCCGGCGATGTCCTGTTTCAGGGTAGCATCGGTCGTGCCGATCTCACAGGAGGCAACTTCGATGAACTGATAGAGCACATTTGCAGCCGTCTGTTTGTTCTTCCCAACGAAACTGTCGTTTACCCCGGACACGGTGCTCCTACGACGATCGGAATGGAAAAAGCTGAAAACCCATTTTTTAGATAAGAGAAGATTTAATGAGTTATGAATTCTGATTTATGATTTATGATTTGCCGTGCGGATGAAGTAGGTGTTGCGGCTGATTGAGGTTTATAAATCGGGAAAACATAAGAAAGCATAAATCAGAACTCATAATTCATAAATCATAAATCATAAATCATTAAGACATGAAAACCGATTTGTTAGCTAGCCGTCACATCGGCATCAATGAACAAGACACAGCCCTGATGCTCCGCAAAATTGGCGTGAACTCACTGGACGAACTGATTGATAAAACAATTCCCGCCAATATACGGCTGAAAGAGCCGCTGGCATTGACTAGTCCGCTGACGGAATACGAATTTGGAAAACATATCGCCGAACTGGCAAATAAAAATAAACTATATACTACGTATATCGGTTTGGGATGGTACAACACGATTACCCCGGCTGTTATCCAGCGGAATGTATTCGAAAACCCGGTATGGTACACTTCTTACACTCCTTATCAGACAGAAGTGTCGCAAGGACGCCTGGAAGCGTTGATGAATTTTCAGACAGCCGTATGCGACCTTACTGCCATGCCACTTGCCAACTGTTCACTTCTGGACGAAGCAACTGCCGCTGCCGAAGCCGTGAGCATGATGTATGCCATACGTTCCCGTGCGCAACAGAAAGCCAATGCGAACGTAGTTTTTGTAGACGAGAATATTTTCCCACAAACATTGGCTGTTATGACTACACGCGCCGTGCCGCAAGGCATCGAACTGCGTGTAGGTAAATATAAGGATTTTGAACCTTCACCGGAAGTGTTTGCCTGCGTTCTACAATATCCAAACTCGAATGGAAACGCAGAGGATTATTCCGAATTTACAGAAAAAGCTCATGCCGCAGATTGCAAGGTAGCTGTCGCCGCAGATATTTTGAGTCTTGCCCTGCTGACTCCTCCGGGAGAATGGGGAGCAGATATTGTATTCGGAACCACACAACGTTTGGGTACTCCAATGTTCTATGGTGGTCCGTCGGCTGCTTTCTTTGCTACCAGAGACGAATACAAACGGAATATGCCGGGACGAATCATCGGATGGTCTAAAGATAAATATGGCAAACTTTGCTATCGGATGGCTTTACAGACACGTGAGCAGCATATCAAGCGGGAAAAAGCAACTTCAAACATTTGTACCGCACAAGCATTATTAGCTACCATGGCAGGCTTTTACGCTGTTTATCACGGCCAGGAGGGTATCACCACAATTGCGTCGCGCATCCACAGTATCACTGTATTTCTTGAAAAGCAACTGAAGAAATGTGGATACACACAAGTCAACGCTCAATATTTTGACACCTTACGTTTTGAGTTGCCCGAACACGTTTCGGCACAACAAATCCGTACCATAGCGCTTAGTAAAGAAGTAAATCTGCGTTATTATGAAAATGGTGATGTCGGTTTCAGTATTGATGAAACAACAGATGTGGCAGCCGCCAATGTATTGCTCTCTATCTTTGCCATCGCTGCCGGAAAAGATTATCAGAAAGTAGACGATATTCCGGAAAAAAGCAGTATCGACAAGGCTTTGAAACGGACAACTCCTTTCCTGACGCACGAAGTATTCAGCAAATATCACACGGAAACAGAGATGATGCGTTATATCAAACGTTTGGATCGCAAAGATATTTCGCTTGCACAATCGATGATTTCTCTCGGTTCATGCACCATGAAGCTGAATGCAGCTGCGGAAATGTTGCCTTTAAGTCGTCCCGAATTTATGGGTATGCACCCGCTGGTTCCGGAAGATCAGGCAGAAGGATATCGGGAATTAATTAAGAATTTAAGTGAAGATCTGAAAGTTATCACCGGATTTGCAGGGGTGAGCCTGCAACCCAATTCGGGTGCTGCGGGAGAATATGCAGGACTTCGTGTAATCCGTGCTTATCTCGAAAGTATCGGTCAGGGACATCGGAACAAAGTCCTGATTCCGGCTTCAGCTCACGGAACAAATCCTGCGTCAGCTATACAGGCCGGATTTGTGACTGTCACCTGTGCATGCGACGAACAAGGAAATGTAGAAATGGATGACCTGCGTGCCAAGGCTGAAGAAAATAAGGATGAATTGGCAGCGCTGATGATTACTTATCCTTCTACACATGGTATCTTCGAAACAGAAATAAAGGAAATTTGCGACATCATTCATGCCTGTGGCGCACAAGTATATATGGATGGAGCCAATATGAATGCCCAAGTGGGATTGACCAATCCGGGATTCATCGGTGCAGATGTCTGCCACTTGAATCTTCATAAAACATTCGCTTCCCCTCATGGTGGCGGAGGTCCGGGAGTAGGTCCTATCTGTGTGGCCGAACATCTGGTTCCTTTCCTTCCCGGACATGGAATCTTCGGCAATTCGCAGAATCAAGTATCAGCTGCCCCATTCGGTAGTGCAGGTATTTTGCCTATCACGTATGGATATATCCGCATGATGGGTGCAGAGGGATTGACGCAGGCTACTAAGATCGCCATCCTGAATGCTAATTATCTGGCTACTTGTCTGAAAGATACGTATGGAGTTGTCTATCGGGGAGCCAATGGTTTCGTAGGACACGAGATGATTCTGGAGTGTAGGAAAGTACATGAAGAAGCAGGCATCTCGGAAAATGATATTGCCAAACGTTTGATGGACTATGGTTATCATGCTCCTACCCTCTCCTTCCCTGTTCACGGTACATTGATGATTGAACCGACAGAAAGCGAGAGTTTGGCAGAACTGGACAATTTCGTAGATGTCATGCTGAATATCTGGAAGGAGATTCAGGAAGTGAAGAATGGCGAAGCTGATAAGGATGATAATGTGTTGATTAATGCTCCGCATCCGGAATACGAGATTGTTAGTGATCGTTGGGAACATTCGTACACACGCGAAAAAGCGGCTTATCCGATAGAAAGTGTACGTGATAACAAATTCTGGGTCAATGTAGCTCGTGTAGATAACACATTGGGAGACCGTAAGTTACTACCAACTCGTTATGGCACTTTTGAATAAAGGTGATTTATTGTAGAAATCAATTCATTAGAAAAGATTTTTAGAAGCGTCTCAATAAGAAATAATCCCGGGGTTCAATGAATGTAAGCCCTAGGATTATTTTTATCAGCCCAAGACTGAATAAACAAAAGCCCTGGGGATGCATCAATTATCCCCAAGGCTCATATTTCGTGATATGGAATGTTAATCCAACTACAATTCTGAATATTTTTTCTACTTGACAATTGTTACCGTATCAGCTTTCACCTTTTTCTCTTTCATCGGAATCTTCGAATCAGCATACCCCAAAGCTACGCAACCATAGACTTTATGATTGGCAGGAACACCTAAAGAGGTAATATATTCACGAACTTCAGGATCATCACACGTTGTGCCCAACTGGTTGATCCAGCAAGAGCCGATTCCTAAAGAATGGGCAGCCAGAAACATATTTTCTATTGCACAAGCACAATCCATACCAGCCCACCATTGTGTAGGTTCATTGGATACAATCACCAAAGTCGGAGCATGATAATAACAACAATAGGTCTTGCTATGTCCACGCTCTTGCAAACGGGAATCATCGCTTTTTGCAAAAGCTCCTTTAATGCGTTCATTCAGTTCTGTCAATTTATCTACATTTTGAATAGCAGTAAAGTGCCATGTTTCCAAATGCATTCCACTGGGTGCATAAGTTGCAGCTTCCAGAATAGCCTGCAAATCTTCTTCTGAAACTTGCTGACTAGTATAAGCCCGTACACTACGACGTGCTTTAATGTTCTCTAAAACTTCATTCGTTTTCATGAATAACAAGTTTTTTATATATATCGAATCAAAATTTCACCACAGAATTCTAATTTATCATTTACCTTTTAACTAGCCCAATCTTTGCATTCAGTTTGAAATAATAGACTCCATTCTCTCTCTCCAAAAATCCGTATTTATCCTTCTCCAAAGATCCTTTTTCCAAACGGGTATTTTGAAACAAAAAGTCTTCCATTACTTGCTTTTCTGATTTATGATAACAGAGCACCTCTCCACTTCCGCCCACCAACAGAATACCTTCCACAGCCGAATCCAATCCATTATAAATCTTTGCGGGACGCATACCTAAAGCTAATGCCATCAAGAACTGCTTCATCTTAAACTCATAAAACTTATGCTTGTTTATCAGTTCATCTTTAATCTTTAACGGATTCATTTGTTTGATAACTTCCGTCAGCTCACTAATCCGAGAGATACCATCCAAATGCATAATACGAACCATTTCTGTCAAAACACGTGGAAAATGCAGGTCAATCATTAGAAGATTGCTACGGAATACCCGGTCGGCTACATCAGAATATTTAAGTACACCTCCCAATCGTTCGATCATCATCATTCGCTCGGCAACCTCATTGGGAGATTCAGGCAAAGCATTGATTTTATTCACTGTAGGAGTGGCAAATTTGACTCCACTCTGTTCCAGTTTTAGATTTGCAGCACGTCCTCCGTCCAGTAACGGATTCATTACACCCAACCGTGAACGAACATTAAAACCTCTCAACGGAGCTTCCGGATGCCAAAATGCAATAGAGAAATCAGTACGATCTTCTGTTTTTGCTTCCAAATCGAAAATGGCAGCTTCATCTAAAAACTCTTCTACTCCTTCCGGAGAGGTTACGTCATCTTCCGAAGAAGATTTCACAGCCCGCAATATCAAATCAGCTACAATACCAAAGTCTTCGCGAGGCATGAATTTAGTTCCGCTCTCTGCTTCTATACGAATCGTATCTTCCTCAATATAATATTGACGTGTTCCATCATGTTCTTCCCGTTGAATCATTGCAATAGGCCAAGATGTTTCTCCCGCCTTTGCGTCTGCTGTGCCTAGCACTACTTTTCCGTCTGTCAGGAGACGAAAGAAAGAATAGAGTTCGCACCATTCTTTTTTGGTTGCTTCGAATGCCATATATCTTTGTTCTTCTTTATTTTACTAATGTTCTTTTTATCCTAATTTCACTAAGAAATTTCTATCTTCACAATGAATTGCTTACTGATTAATAACCTGCGGTAAGGTTACAGGCAACGCAACAGGAGGTACTATATGAGTTACTTCCTCCAAAGGAGGAAGCTTGCCTACTTGTGCAAACAGGGAGTTTCGAATCCATTCTTTAGGAGTGACTATGATAAATCGTCCCGTCCAGCAACCATCAAAATAGGAAGGATTGCCCGGCTGTTTCTTTATTGGATAGCAGATATTTTCTCCTTTACTCCGCATCTCCGGCGAACGTCCGGGGTCATTTACCCACACATGTTTATCGTCAATGCCACGAAGCACCATCCAGTGCCCTCTCGGACCGGGACGCAAACCACGAACTGCTCCTGTATATCTCACATTCACAAGCACAGGTATACCACGATCAATATAATCTTTCAATACCCGGTAATCTTTCTGCTGAAAATGTTCGGCACTTATCATATTTTCATAATAACGTGTCAAAGAATCAATTTCAAAAGAATAGTATCCTCCCTGCCCTATCGATGTACGACGACGGAAAGGGGCACGTTTTTTCAGAAAGTAGTTACGTTGATACTCAATCAGTTTCTTTTCTGCATCCTGGGCTGTACGTTGTGTATCGGTCGTCATGCCTTTAAAGTAGTCAAAGACCATTAACGAAGAAGCCAGAGAGCAATGCGAGTAAGGACATCCTGTGATTTTCTGCGAATACCACGGAACAGGGATATTATTAGGAGCGAGCTTTTGAGTCTCCTGTGCTTGTGCTTGCGTCTGAACGCTTATCAAAGCAAAGAAGCTTAAAAACAAATTGAAAATTATATGATATTTATTTCTCATGCAATATTTTAAATATCTTATTTACAATACATTCTCCTCATCAAGAATCCGAGCTGTCTCCACCTTTTCCAAACGAGCACGCAATTTAGGCATCATCGAACGACGAATACGTAACGTCATACTACAATCCATGTCATACGACTGATTGAGAATTTCCGGTTCCTCCTCTTTCACAATGCGCATCACGTCATTCATGAAAGGATACTCAAACATTACCGTCACGTCTTCATCTACCGTTTTTTCTATAATTGTAGCGGCAGCAATAGCTTCAGCAGCGGCAGCCTTGTAAGCCACGATCAATCCGCTTGTCCCTAACTTGATTCCTCCAAAATAACGGACTACTATAATCAGGATATCCGTCAGTTCATTTAAATTTATCTGTCCGAGAATGGGTTTTCCCGCTGTTCCGGAAGGTTCTCCATTGTCATTGGCACGGAAATCCTTTCGTGCAGCTCCCAACATATAGGCATAACATACGTGTCGTGCGTCATAATACTTTTTCTGATACGTTTCAAGATGTATTTTTATCTCATCGAGAGTACGCACAGGAAGGGCTATAGCAATGAACTTGCTTCGTTTTTCCGTATAAATACCTTCGGAAGGTTCAATGATGGTTTTATAAGTATCTTCAGCAGTCATGCTGCAAAGATACGGCTTTAATAAGAAAAGTCAATCTATCGTTTGGAAATATTAATGTTCCACTTATCGATGAGATGTAGCTGGGAATATAAAAATCTTTGTTGGCAGATTTTCATCTACAAGATAGTGACGCTATCCAATAAAAATAGTGACGGTATACCACAAGGATACCGTCACTATCCCGGGCATATACCGTCACTATTTTTTTTATCTTAATCGGGTGTTACATTTATTGATATAGCTTACATCAGCAACGTCTTTTTTGCATCATCCGATAGAATTTCCTAATCCAATTTATGAATTACCAACCCCGAACGAAGTTTAGGTTCAAACCAAGTTGTCTTCGGTGGCATGATATTACCTGTATCTGCAATATCCATCAATTGTTTCATAGATACAGGATAAAGAGCCAGAGCCACTTTCATTTCACCGCTATCCACACGCTTCTTGAGTTCTCCCAATCCACGGATGCCGCCCACAAAATCAATACGCTTGTCCGAACGCAAATCCTTTATACCCAAAACTTCATCCAAAATCAGGTTGGAAGAAATGGTAACATCAAGCACGCCAATAGGGTCGTTATCATTGTATGTACCTGTCTTGGCTGTCAGACTGTACCATTTACCACCCAGATAGAGTGAGAAGTTATGTAAGCCGGATGGTTTATAGATATCCGCACCCTTCTCTTCTACTATAAAGTTTTTATCAAGTGCAGCCAGGAATTGCTCGGGAGTCAAACCATTGAGATCTTTCACTACACGATTATAGTCGATGATGGTTAGCTGGTTTGCAGGGAAGCAAACAGCCATGAAGTAATTATATTCTTCATCACCCCGATGATTCGGATTTTGCTTTGCTTTCTCTGCTCCCACTAGTGCAGCAGCGGCAGAACGGTGATGTCCGTCGGCAATATAAAGAGCCGGCATCTTAGCAAATTCGGCAGTAATAGCAGCAATATCCTCATCTTGATCGACAATCCAGAAAGTATGTCCAAAACCATCCCCCGGAGCGATGAAGTCATAAACAGGCTTGTTTGCCGTATACTTCTTGATAATAACATCCAACTTCTCATTATCCGGATAAGCAAAGAAAACAGGCTCAATGTTAGCGTTGTTCACACGGACATGCTTCATACGGTCTTCTTCCTTGTCACGACGGGTAAGCTCATGTTTTTTGATAATCCCATTCATATAATCGGGAACGTATGCACCAACTACCAATCCGTATTGCGTTTTCCCGTTCATCGTTTGGGCATAGATATAATAATTTTCCTTATTATCCTGCACCAACCAACCTTTGTCCTGGAACAGTTGGAAATTCTCGGCAGCTTTAGCATACACTTGTTCGTCGTGTTCGTCCGTACCGACAGGGAAATCTATTTCCGGTTTAATAATATGATAAAGAGACTTTTCGTTACCTTCCGCTTCTGCGCGGGCTTCTTCTGAATTCAATACATCATAAGGACGTGAAGCGACCTGTTCTACGAGGTCTTGCGGAGGACGAATGCCCTTGAAAGGTTTAATTATTGCCATGATATTAGTATTTTATATGTAAAAAATTAAAGCCACAGACTTATTGAAAATCTGTGGCTCAAATATACTACTTATTTCTAAAAGAATCTTATTTGTTTACTCTAAATTTCTCGCAACCATCTTTCAGGAAGCCTACAATTTGTTGAGCGGCAGCAATACCGGCATTGATATTTGCTTCAGCAGTTTGAGCACCCATCTTCTTTGGAGTTGAGAAATAACGTCCGGCAAATTTCTCTGCAAATTCTGCGTTAGCAACAGGCATAATATCTGTGATATATTTGAAGTCTGCACGCTCTTCCATCAATTTAATCAGTTCTGCTTCGTTGATAACTTCCTTACGGGCAGTGTTTACCAACATAGCACCTTTCGGCATATCTTTCAACAGAGCATAATTGATAGAATTTTTCGTTTCGGCAGTTGCCGGTATATGAAGAGATACCACCTGACAAGTCTTATACAGTTCTTCTGCCGAATCAAGTGCTTTCACACCATCTTTTTCGATTACTTCTTTCGGGCAGAATGCGTCGTAAGCATACACTTCCATTCCGAAACCTTTGGCAACACGGGCTACATTACGACCTACGTTTCCATAAGCATGAATACCCAGTTTTTTGCCCATCAATTCTGTACCGGAAGTTCCGTTATAGAAGTTACGGACAGCATATACCATCATACCCAAAGCAAGTTCGGCAACAGCATTAGAGTTTTGTCCCGGAGTGTTCATCACACATACGTTGTGAGCAGTGGCAGCAGCCAGGTCAACGTTGTCATATCCCGCACCGGCACGTACTACGATTTTCAATTCTTTGGCAGCATCAAGCACCTCTGCATCAATAATATCACTACGGATAATGATAGCATTAGCATCTTTCACTGCATCCAGCAATTGAGCCTTATCTGTATATTTCTCAAGTAAAGCAAGCTCGAATCCAGCTGCTTCTATTTCTTTACGGATACCGTCTACTGCAACTTTAGCAAACGGTTTTTCTGTAGCTACAAGTACTTTCATAATTTAATTCTATTTATAAAGACTCACCACAGATTACGCAGATTTTCACAGATTATAGAATTTAGGAATCTGTGCTAATTCGTGTAATCTGTGGTGAAAATAATATATTAATGAAGTTTTTCAAATTCCTGCATGCAGTCAATCAAAGCTTGTACGCTTTCTTTCGGTAAAGCATTGTAGCAAGATGCACGGAAACCACCTACAGAACGATGCCCTTTGATACCTACCATACCTCTTTCAGTGGCAAACTTCAAGAAGTCAGCTTCAAGGTCTTTGTATTCGGGAGCCATCACGAAACAGATGTTCATGCGTGAACGGTCTTCTTTGGCAGCAGTACCCACGAACATTTTGTTGCGGTCGATTTCAGCATACAACATATCCGCTTTTTCAATGGCACGACGTTCCATTTCTTTTACACCACCCTGTGCTTTAATCCAACGAAGCGTCTGCAATGCTGCATAAATAGGCACAACAGGAGGAGTGTTAAACATAGAACCACTGTCAACATGAGTCTGATAATTCAACATCGTTGGAATGTAACGGGAAACCTTACCCAATGCATCATTCTTAACAATAACGAATGTAACACCTGCAGGAGCCAGATTCTTTTGTGCACCACCATAAATACAGATATATTTAGAAACGTCAATCGGACGTGAGAAAATATCAGAAGACATATCGGCAACCATTGGAACCGGAGAATCGAGGTCTTTCTTCAATTCTGTACCGTAAATCGTGTTGTTAGTAGTGATGTGGAAATAATCTGCGTCTGTCGGGATTGTGTAATCTTTTGGGATATAAGTATATGTAGCTTCAGCAGAGGAAGCAACTTCTACAACTTCACCAAACCCTTTAGCTTCTTTCATTGCTTTCTTAGCCCACACACCAGTGTTCAGGTAAGCAGCTTTTTTTTCCAGGAAGTTATAAGGAACCATGCAGAACTCCATACTAGCACCTCCACCCAGGAACAGTACCGAATAGCCTTCGGGGATATTGAGTAATTCCTTGAATAATGCCTCTGCTTCGTCAACCACAGGTTGGAAGTCTTTGGCACGGTGGCTGATTTCCATCAAAGAGAGACCAGAGCCGTTGAAATCTAAAATAGCCTTCGCTGTATCCTCTATCACCTCACGCGGAAGAATGGAAGGTCCTGCATTGAAATTATGCTTTTTCATTTGAAGTTTGTTTTTGGTTTAACAATTTCGTTACTTTTGTCTTTTGACCTTGCGAATTTACGAATTTATTCCCATCGCACAAATCTTTCCTTATAAAAATACTGTTTTAAAGCAGATTTTCCTTTCTTTTTATTGGTTTATACAGGATATATACACCATATTGTTATCTATAGATGTCAAGTATGGGATAAAAGTCGAGATTGAAATAGAACCGGAGATATTGATGATAAAACAAAAGATTAATGCAATAAAAATGAATATTTATAAACTGCAACAGTGAATTCAGCTTAGATTAACAGGGAAATAAAGTGGAAAGTAAAATATCTTTGGAAATAAAGTAATCATCCCTATGCTCAATGACTAGTGAACATAGGGACGATTGTACATAATAAAAGAGGACTTTAAGAGTTCTATATTACAAAAAAAAAGAGTTTTACTTCGCTTCCTCAATAATAGTCTTCATTCCTTTTATTTTCTCTCCTTGAATCAGATTCAGGAGTTGCTTCACCTTAGCCCGGCGAACGGCAACGAAAGCATAATGTTCTTTGACATCAATCGCTCCGACATCTTCGCGAGTCAGATTTCCTTTTTTATATAAGAATCCGGCAATATCGATCCGACTAAGTTTCTCCTTCTTTCCTTTACCTATATATATAGTAGCCCAGAGCGATTTCGGAGGCCGGGGAGGGTTTTCAGGCAACGCCACTGTTTCCATTTCTTCCGGGATATAAGAAGGAAGTTTCTCTTCGGCATGAAGAATCAGATAAGACGTTCCGGTCGCATCCCAACGCGCTGTACGTCCGTTGCGGTGCGTAAAGGCTTCTTCATTGACCGGCAAATGATAATGGATGATATGTCCGACTTCCGGAATATCCAGTCCACGGGCTGCCAGATCGGTAGAAATCAAGACATGACAACTGCCATTACGGAACTTGTAAAGCGCACGTTCACGGTCCGGCTGTTCCATACCGCCATGAAAACGTTCTGCGAGTAGTTTTTTATCTGCCAATAACTGATGTACACGGTCCACCGCATCCCGATGATTACAAAACACGATGCTCGAACTGCTCCCCAATGTACAAAGCAGGTTATATAAAGTATCAATCTTATCTTTGGAAGGCGAAAGCACCTTCATCAATTTCAAGCGCGACTCTTGTTCTTCAGAATCGTCCGAAAGGAAGTTCAACTTAACTGTGCGGTTCAATCCTGTAAATTCGGGAATCTCTTCGGCATCGGTAGCTGAAAGCAACATACGTTTTTTTAATCCCGGAAGCTGGGTGATAATCTCTGCCATTTCATCGTGGAAACCAAACTCCAACGATTTGTCGAACTCGTCGATAATTAAAGTTTCAATGGTTTCGGGATTGAAATTTCCTTTAGACAGATGGTCGGTGATACGTCCCGGAGTACCAATGATGATAGCAGGATGATTGCCCAATATACTTTTCTTTTCTTCGGCGATAGGATGCCCACCGTAACAACAGCAAGTTTTCCAGGAAGTCCCCATTGCTTTGAATACAGAATCTATCTGTAAGGCCAGCTCACGCGAAGGAACGAGAATCAAAACCTGCACGCTGTCATCGTTCGGTTTTAGAGTAAGGAGTAAAGGTAACAGATAGGCCAGCGTCTTGCCCGATCCTGTCGGTGACAACAGTATAACGTCTTTTCTTCCGGTAGCTTGTTCAAGTGATGCTTCCTGCATCGGATTCAGCTCCTCAATCTTCAAATTGCGGAGAGCCGACTGTATAATTTCATTTTTCTCTAACATGGAGGCAAAGATACAAAAAGGAAAGAGTACGGAGATAAAAATGCAATCAAACTTTAGCCATGCCGGTCAATATATAATAACCTTTCAGATTATTCTCTTTCATGTAAATGGTTACTTCTGCCCTACAAGCTGTCACCAAGGCATATCCCGTTAAACTTGAACTCATAGCTTTGACAAATGAATACTCTGTATCATTGTGAATAAAAGATATACGATGATATTCCATAACCTATTGTACTTTAATAATTCTATTGTGTAGCCAAATATACGAATATAATAGATAAGTACGGATAAAAAAGGAGAACTATCTTTAAAACAGACATAAAATAGATACAAACCATAACGGAAAGACATTATGAGATAATAGTAAAAAAAGCGGGAAATCGAAGAAGCATTACTGCTTTTCAGATTTCCCGCTCTGTGTTTATGTAACCTTTCCGGTCATTGTTCCGACCGGTTTGTTCTCTTCTGCGAATTATCCTCCGAAGTTGTCGAACATCAGGTTCTGTGCCGGAACGCCAAGATCGTCGAGCATCTTCTCAACAGCTTTCGACATCGGACCAGGACCACACATATAGTATTCAATATCTTCAGGAGCTTCGTGATTCTTCAGGTAAGTTTCGTAAATTACGTTGTGAACGAATCCCGGAGTGTACTTCACGCCTGCAGCATCAGCAGCAGGGTCCGGACGGTCGAGAGCCAAATGGAAAGTGAAATTCGGGAAGTCCTTTTCGATTTGCAAGAAATCTTCCAGATAGAACACTTCGTTCAACGCACGGGCACCGTAGAAGTAAGACATCTTACGGTCAGTAGTATGCAATGTCTTGGTCAAGTGCATGATTTGCGCACGCAACGGAGCCATACCGGCACCACCACCAATCCACATCATTTCCTTCTTAGAATCGAAGATTGGGTGGAAGTCTCCGTAAGGACCGCTCATTATTACCTTGTCACCCGGTTTCAGGGTAAAGATATAAGAAGAAGCGATACCCGGCATTACGTCCATAAATCCAGGACCTTGTTCTTTCGGTTTGAACGGCGGAGTAGCGATACGTACTGTCAACATGATACGATCACCTTCGGCAGGATAATTGGCCATAGAGTAAGCACGGATTGTTTCCTCGTCGTTCTTACACTTCAGCCCCAGCAAACCGAATTTCTCCCATGCAGGCAAATATTCGTCACCAATCAAGCTCTTATCAATGTCCTTGTCATAGTCCATTGAGAATTTAGGAATCTTAATCTGTGCGTAAGAACCCGGGATAAAGTCCATGTGTTCGCCTTTAGGCAGAGCAACGATGAACTCTTTGATAAATGTAGCCACGTTCTTGTTGGAGATTACTTCGCACTCCCACTCTTTCACGCCAAGTACAGATTCGTCAATCTTGATTGACATATCGCCTTTCACTTTCACCTGACAGCCCAAACGCCAGTGGTCTTGCTGCTGTTTGCGACTGAAGTGAGGAACCTCAGAAGGCAGGATTTCGCCGCCTCCTTCGAGTACTTGACATTTGCACTGTCCGCAAGATCCCTTACCACCACAAGCAGATGACAGGAATATCCCATTTACAGACAGCGTATTCAACAAAGTAGAACCGGAAGCCACTTCCAATTCCTTTTCGCCGTTGATTGTCAGTTTTACGTTTCCTGACGGCACCAGGAAATTCTTGGCAACCAACAAGATTACAACAAGCAACAGAATAACCACAAGGAATACCCCAATGCTCGCTAATATTAAATTCATATCCATTGTCTTATTCCTTTCTTTTTAGATGTTCAAACCAGAGAAACACATAAACGCGATTGCCATCAGACCTACTGTGATAAATGTGATACCCAAGCCCTTCAACGGAGCAGGTACGTCAGAGTAAGCCATTTTCTCGCGGATAGCAGCCAGACCTACGATAGCCAGCAACCAACCGATACCAGAGCCTAATGCATAAGAAAGGGCATCCCAAATATCACCAATGTATTTCGGATCACTCGGACCCAGATTGATACGTTGTTGCATAAACAGAGAAGCACCCATGATCGCACAGTTAACGGCAATCAACGGCAGGAAGATACCCAGTGAAGCGTACAGTGACGGAGTGAAGCGTTCTACCACCATCTCCACCAATTGCACGATACCGGCAATTACGGCAATGAAAAGAATAAAACTCAAGAAGCTAAGGTCGACACCTTCAATGATAGCATTGGCAGCCAACACCTTAGTTTGCAACAGGTAGTTGACCGGAAGCGTCACCAGCAACACGAAAGTCACGGCGATACCCAGTCCTACGGCAGTCTTCACATTCTTCGAAACAGCCAAGTATGAACACATACCCAAGAAGAATGCGAATATCATGTTGTCCACAAAGATAGAGCGGACGAATAAACTTAATAAATGTTCCATAATTCTTTTTGATTTATGATTTATGATTTATAATTTATGATTCAGCAGACTTATCATGCGACTATGACTATAAAGCTAGACATAAATCATAATTCAGAAATCAGAAATAATTAATTACTTTGTTCTTGCAATTCTTTATGACGTGCACGTTGATACCAGATAATGCATGCTACGATAATCAATGCCATCGGCGGCATCAACATCAAGCCGTTGTTTACGTATCCGATATTTTGAATCGGTTCATAATTCAGGATATTGAAACCAAGCAATGTTCCCGAGCCAAACAGTTCGCGGAAGAAAGCAACGATAATCAGAATCTTGGCATAGCCTAAACCATTACCTACACCATCCAAGAAAGACTCCCAAGGACCGTTCTGCATGGCAAATGCTTCCAGACGTCCCATCAAGATACAGTTGGTGATAATCAAACCTACATAAACAGAGAGCTGTACGCTTACGTCGTAAGCAAACGCTTTCAGGATTTCACTTACGATAGTTACCAAAGCAGCTACCACAACCAACTGAACGATGATGCGGATGCGGTTAGGAATCGTCTTACGCAACAGTGAAATAACAACGTTGGCAAATGCAGTAATCACCGTTACTGAAAGTCCCATCACGATGGCAGGCTCCAGCTTTGCAGTAACAGCAAGTGCAGAACAGATACCGAGCACCTGTACGGTTACCGGATTATCAATTCCCAGCGGAGCAGAGAATACTTCTTTATTTTTCTTTGAAAACAGTTGTCCCATATTCTATCTTTCTCCTCCTTATTATTTAGTTAAAAAACTCAAGTAACTATTCAGGCAAGACTTCAACATGGCATCTACACCTACTGAAGTGATTGTACCACCGGAGATACCATCCACTTGGTAATCAGGTTTCTCTACCTTGCCATTTTTTACGACTCCCAAAGTGATAGCTCCATTTTCCAAAGTCTTCTTACCTACAAATTCATTTTGGAAATGGTCGGTTGCAATTTCAGCACCCAGCCCCGGAGTTTCACTAGCGTGTGAGAAGTAAGTACCGTAAACGGTATCTTTATCTTCGTTCAGTGCAACATATCCCCAGATAGCGCCCCAAAGACCGGCACCGTAAACAGGAACTACATATTTAGTCTGACCGTCCACTTCGCATACAAACACGTGCAGACGTTGTTGTTCTTTTGCTTCTTTCTCGTAGTTGGTAGCAAATTCGCCCGTATTTTCGGTCAGCGTACCGTCTACGTTCATCAGCATATCCCCTTTCACATATTTCTGATATTCAGCATCCGCATCTTCCACATTCTTAATGTTCAATGCAGCGAGGATTTGTTTCTTAGTGTCCAACTGCACATTCTTGTCTTGTGTAGATTTCAGTGAAGAACTAACGAATGCCAGCAGGAATGCTACGATAATAACCATTACCGAAGCATAAATGATAGTATAACTATTACTATTCGTATTCATTTTCTTTCGGTATTTATTGGTTAGACTTGATAGTGCGTTTCTCGCGACGGCTGATATTGCTTTGTACTACACAGTAGTCAATCAGCGGAGCGAAGATGTTCATCAGCAGGATGGCAAGCATCATACCTTCCGGATAACCCGGATTCAGTACGCGGATAACGATAGCCATCACACCGATCAGGAATCCGAAGATATATTTACCTCTTTCTGTACGTGCGGAAGTCACAGGGTCAGTAGCCATAAATACGGCACCGAAGCAGAAACCACCAAGAACGAGGTGTTCGTACCAAGGCATTTGAGCCATTGTGTTGTTTTCCATGCCGATTGAGTTGAATACCCATGCCATGAATGCGCCACCGACGAATACGGAAATCATTGTCTTCCAGCTTGCAACACCTGTCCAAAGCAGGATAACGGCACCAATCAGGATAGCGATTACGCTGGTTTCACCAATAGAACCCGGAATCAGACCTGTAATCATATCCATGTTGAACGCAGGAACACTACCTGTTGTAGCAGCCTGTCCCAGTGGAGTGGCAACAGTGAGTCCGTCTACGCTTTGTCCTAAACCGAAGATGCTGTCTCCTGACACCCAAACAGCATCACCGGACATCTTGGTCGGGTATGCGAAGAACAGGAATGCACGAGTAATCAACGCAACGTTGAATACGTTCATACCTGTACCACCGAATACTTCTTTTGCGAAGATAACAGAGAATGCAGTAGCTACGGCAAGAATCCACAGCGGACAGTCTACCGGAACGATCATCGGGATCAGGATACCGGAAACAAGGAATCCTTCCTGGATTTCTTCTTTCTTCCATTGAGCTACGACGAACTCAATGCCAAGACCTACTACGTATGATACGATTATTTTAGGCAGTACTGCCAGGAATCCGTAGATAAACATTTCGATGAAGCTGCCAGTAGCACCTGTATGAGTGAAATGCTGGTAACCTACGTTGTACATACCGAACAGCAAAGCCGGTATTAACGAAATAACCACAATCGACATGATGCGCTTGCTATCGATTGCGTCATGTATGTGCGTTCCCGTTTTCGCAGTCTTGCTAGGCACGAACAGGAATGTTTCGAAGCCGTCAAACACCGACTGGAATGCGTGGAATTTGCCGCCCTCCTCAAAGTTCGGCTTTATCTTATCGAGATAATTTCTTAACGCTTTCATTTATTTAATTGAAAATTGAAAGTTGAGAGTTGAAAATTGGCTGTGCTGGGTTTATGCTGTATCCACAGAGAGCCGTTTCGCAAGATTTCAACTATCGCTTATTTTAATTTTTATTATTTAATCTCTTATTCGATTACGCCATTTCTGAACGGAGCATATCGAGTCCGACACGAACGATGCGTTGCAGTTCCATCTTTGAAGAGCAGACGAATTCGCAAAGGGCGAAGTCTTCGGGAGCTACTTCATAGATGCCGAGTGCTTCCATACGGTCGATGTCACCGGCGATAATTGCTTTAATCAGATATTCGGGTAGAATGTCCATTGGGAATACTCTATCGTATTCACCCGACATAATCATGTGACGTTCGCCACCTTTGATACGGGCATCCAACGTATATTCCTTCTTACCCATCAACCAGCTGAAATAAGAACGATTGGCACTGAACTGGTTGAAACGCGGCATGATCCATCCAAGCATTTCGTGAATGTCGTCACCTTCGGGGATAACAGTCAGTTGGCTATGGAATGCGCCCAAGAATCCGTTCGGGGATACTTGCTTTCCTGTCAGCACGTTACCGCTGATGTAGCGTAAATCTTTGTCTTTTGTTACATTGCCGGCAAACACGTTGGTGAGCAATGCGCCTACCTGTAGTTTGCAGTATGCAGGTTTCAACACTTCGGAACCTGTCACAGCTACTGTACGGGTGAAATCTACATGGCCTGTATTGAAGAGGCGACCGATGAAGATTACGGCTTGCGGATCAATAGTCCATACCGTTTCGCCCTTGGATACGGGGTCGAGATGGTTGATCTGAACGCCTACATTACCTGCAGGGTTCGGTCCGTCGAATGCGGTGATTGTAACGTTCTTAGCCTGTGTCAATGCGGCAGCGTTCTGTTTCACACTGATGTTCAGGTAGGTTTTTGCCAGTTTGGCAAGAGCATCAAGCCCTGTCTGGAAGTTTGCTTCTTCACCTTTGAGGGCGAACTCGAAATCCGGAGCCAATGGATTGGTATCAAATGCGGAGATGAAGATTCCTTTCGGGGTTACCGTCGGATCTGCAATGATGTCATAAGGACGCTGTTTGATAAACGCGAAAAGTCCGGCTTCTAACAGAGCGGATTTCACAGCTTCAGCATCCATCGAAGCAACATTCTTTTTCCCAAAATCTTCATAGTCCTGCTCTGCAGCAGCTTCTACTACGATGTTCAATACCTTACGACGAGCACCACGTTCTACACTCGTCACCACGCCGCTCACCGGCGAAACAAATTTCACTTCAGGATGATACTTGTCGATAAACAAGGGTCCACCAGCCATTACATATTCCTGCTCTTTCACAACTACCTTAGGCGTCACTCCAGGAAAGTCATCGGGTACAAGTGCGTAGAATCCCGGTTCTTTTACTGTTGCGTACGTTTCAGCAGCTTTTCCTTTCAGGTTTATGTCAAGGCCTTTACGTAACTTTATTACATTTGCCATGCTATATAAAATAATGGTTTCATAAATTTGCCGCAAAAGTAATAAATAAGATTGGGATTCGGGAGGAAAAAAGAAAGGAATTACGGATATATTTCCGTAATTCCTTTCGTGTTCGTACACGTAAATCATCTTTCTCGTAATCATCTTTCTTTTGTCTTGAAACAAAAGAAAGAAGCAAAGAAAAATTCAAGGCTGACTTTTTTCTCCTACTCGCTTCCTTCACTTCGCTAAAGGGCAGAAACTCGCTACGCTCAAACAATCTGCCCTTCTTAACGCTACGTTACGGGCGCTCGCCTGACGGAGAAAAAAGTAGGCCGGGGAAAGCCGCCGGCTGGTCCGCTGTATGATATTCGTGAGGGGTATTAGGAAGGAATTCTCTGTATATTTCTATTTTTCTATCTCTACTATTATATCGTATTCTATATCTCTATTATATATTGTTCAGCTTTGCTATATTTAGTCGTATAACGTCTGCGGCTTTTATATAGCAAAGCATTTTTATTAGTAGCATTTGTAATATGCAAAGTTCTTTAGATAATGTGCTTTTTATGCTGGAAGTTCTTCATGCTGCAAAATCTCTTATTTAGAAAAGTATTCTATACTATAAATCCTTCCACACTGCAGAACTAAAACCTCTTATTCAGCAAAGTTTCATGCTATACATCCTTTAAAACAATGCAATCTTCCGTATACCAAAGGCCGCCACGCCGCACGGGGTCCCCGGCCTCGTTTTTCCGGCGTCAAGCGCAGGTGTTTCCTTCGGCGTTAAGAAGGGCAGACTGTTTGAGCGTAGCGAGTTTCTGCCCTTTAGCCGGAGGAAGCACCGGAGTAGCCGGAAAAACGCAGCCTTGATTCTTTCTTTTTGGTTCTTTTTCTTTCGTATCAAGACGAAAGAAAAAGAATATTCAGCAAACTATTCAGCAAACATAGGATCCCAAGCAGGAAGTCGGATAGGCTTCTGTTTCAACACCTCGAGAGCTTTTTTCGATGCATATTTCGTTTCTACTACTAGACGGAACATATATTCGTTAAACCAATCATCTGTCATAATGAGATAACCCTGATAACCGGCAGCAGGCCCCCAACTATTTTCAACCATCCATTTCGTCGGTTTTCCATTTTTGTCAAGATCGACGGCCATAAGAGTCATGGCGTGACTGGAGCCACTGGCAAAACTTTGGATACGTTGCTTCTTGTTCATGCCAAAAGAAGTACCCATAAGAGATTCGTAGTCGTAGTTTTTGACATCCAGCAGACCACGGTCAGAGTTTAGGAACTTACCTACATCGCAAGAAAAATACATCATCGTGCTATCCTTGAGAGAAGAAATAGCCATTTCTTTGATATCCTCGATGGGAAGATTGACATACGTCCAGTTTTTGCCATCGTAACGGTGGCGGTCGTAGTCTATCTCATAACACTTATAATATTCACGGCTCGGATCGTTCATTAACATGACATAATTATCAATCAGTTTTTCGTCACCATACTTTTTCAGGAAAGAAAGCGGAGTGTAAATTTCGGTAGACACAGGTTCACCCTTAGCGTTATATTCAGTCCAGGTAAATTCAGTAGGAGGAACACCGAGATTCAACACTAACATGCGGTAGATGGTGCTCAACATCTCTGTTTTTGTTTTCTCAAGGGCAGCAGGCTTGACACCTTGTGCGGCGAGATCACGGAGTTGAAGCCCCTGTTCACGAAGTTTCAGGGCGATCAGACCTGCCATACGGGAGGTATTTTCACTACTGTTGGTTTCCGGCATCACATCTTTGGGAACAAGCCCGTATTTACTGACAATATCGGCTACACCGGTGAATGTTCCACCGTCACTCAAAGGATTACGGAAGAGCCATTCCACCATTTTATCATCCATCGGCTTACTGCTGGTATCGATAATACCTTGCAGAAAGAGGTTGGCTTTCTCCAGTTGGTCGAAGAAGAAAGGATAAGTTTGCGAGAATTCGAAGGAACCGAGGTTATGCTTGGCGATCGCTTTGGCACGCATCACATTCAAACCTGTAAAAAGCCAGCAACGACCAGAAGATTTTTGGTCGGTGATACCTTTAGAAGACACTTTGATAGAAAAATGCGTATCCATGCCTTTCAGGTTATCCTGGTTGAGAGCCAGTTTACGGATGTCGTTGTTGCCGATGGCGTTGCGGATAGCCTTGTCGGTGGGAGTGTTTGCGTAACTCTGCTTGATTTGTTGCATCATGGAGTCGCTGATGCCTCCTTTCAGTTCTTGCGCTTGTGTAGAATAAGAAAAAGCACATAAAACAAAAATTGATAAAATCTGTTTATTCATTTGATATAAATAATTAATTAATAGGCTGACGAATCATGATATGCTAACAAATATTGTTTTAGTGTATGGGATTAAATCATGCAATTTTATTTACCAGCATATCGAAAAACATCTTATTCTGCAAAAATACGATTCTTTTTTAGATTTATTATCTAAGAACATCAAAACTAATCGGAATAAAAGAGTTTTCTTTGCAGTCGAATTCCTCACAGAGAAATTATGAAGAAATATATAATAGGAATATTGATGATGCTTCCATCCATCAATATGATGTCAGCTACGGCTGATAGTACGGCAGTAAAAAGCGATGAACTGCAAATGTCTACAACTTCTATCAGTGATACTACTCCTACAGATATTGAAGGCACCCCGTCAGACACCATTCCTGCCCTTTCCAAGCGCGAGTTGCGTCGCCAGCGCGTGGCAAACCGGAATTTGCACTATAACATATTAGGTGGTCCCAGTTATACGCCGGACTTCGGTTTGTTAGTAGGCGGTAGCGCACTGATGACGTTTCGGATGAATCCGAGTGATACCACTCAACGGCGTTCAGTAGTGCCAATGGCCATCGCCTTGATGTTCAAGGGCGGCTTGAACCTGATGACGAAGCCACAGCTCTTCTTTAAAGGCGACCGTTTCCGTATCTTCGGAACCTTCTCTTATAAAAATACAATCGAGAATTTTTATGGCATCGGATATTCCACCAATAAAGATTATGAACGTGGAGAAGATACCAGCGAGTACCGTTATAGCGGCATTCAAGTAAACCCCTGGTTCTTGTTCCGTTTGGGAGAAAGTAATTTCTTTGCAGGTCCTCAAGTCGATTTGAACTATGACAAGATAACTAAACCGGCTGCCGAGATGGTTAATGAGCCCTCGTACATTGCGGCAGGAGGTACGGAGCACGGATACAAAAATTTCAGTTCGGGACTCGGCTTCCTATTGACGTATGACACACGTGATATTCCCGCCAATGCTTATAACGGAACTTACCTTGACTTCCGGGGAATGATGTACAATAAAACGTTCGGCAGTGATAATAACTTTTACCGATTGGAAATAGATTACCGCCAATACAAAACAGTAGGCCGCCGCAAGGTGATAGCCTGGACAGTGCAAAGCAAAAACGCATTCGGAGATGTACCCCTAACAAAATATGTACTTAGTGGAACCCCCTTCGATCTTCGCGGTTACTACATGGGACAGTTTCGCGACAAGTCCTCGCATGTCATGATGGCCGAATACCGCCAGATGATAAATACGGACAAAAGCACTTGGATAAAAAAGATGTTAAGTCATATAGGATATGTAGCCTGGGGAGGATGCGGTTTCATGGGACCCACTCCGGGCAAGATAGAAGGTGTGCTTCCCAACCTCGGATTGGGATTACGTATCGAAGTTCAACCCCGTATGAATGTACGCCTTGATTTCGGCAGAGACATGGTGAACAAGCAGAATTTGTTCTACTTCAACATGACAGAAGCCTTTTGACGCCATTTACGCGACAAATTGTGCACAATTTACAAGAAAGATTGTAAAATAGATAATAAAAGACTGCACATAAATGAAATTAATCCTTATATTTGCGCAAGCTATAACACAGCAAGAGCAAATAATAGGATTTTTTTATGAAGCAATTTATATATTTTTTTTCGGGGTTATTACTTCTGTTCATCTCTACCACCCGTGTAGTTGCACAAGAAGTGTCTGACTATTCTCAACTAAGTGAAGAAGATTATAGTAAAATAGTTCTCCCCCCACTATCAGTTTTATTCGAAAATGCCAAGAACAGCCCCATTTATGAGATGGCGGACGTAAAGGCGAGAATTGAGCGCAAATTACTCCAAAAAGAGAAATGGTCATTTCTAGGTTTCTTCAGTTTACGGGGGAGCTATCAATACGGAATGTTCGGTAATGAGTCCACCTATACGGACGTGGCAGTCGCCCCATATCTTACCTACTCCACTCAAGCGCAAAATGGTTACACAGTAGGTGCAGGTCTAAGTATTCCATTGAACGATTTATTCGACCTCAAAGGACGTGTCAGTCGGCAAAGACTCACACTGCGGAGTGCGGAACTAGAACGAGAAATGAAGTATGACGAAATCAAAAAAAGTATTATTGAAATGTACACAATGGCAATTTCGCAGATGAAAGTTCTTCAAATGAGGAGTGAAAGTTTGGTGCTAGCTAATGTGCAATACGAAATTTCTGAAAAGAACTTTGCCAATGGTACTATTGAGTCTACCGATTTATCTACAGATAAGGAAAGGCAATCTCAAGCCCGTGAGGCATATGAGAATAGCAAGTTCGAATTAACAAAGAGTTTAATGATACTCGAAGTTATTTCACGCACTCCCATCATACGAAAATAAAAGATTAAGATATGAACTATATCATTTCTATCATACGAGCCCTATTTCGTCATCGCTGGCTGATATTGCTAGGAACCACTTTCTTCACATTGCTGGTTATTTACTACACACGACATATGCAAGGAGGATATGATGTAAAAGCCACATTATACACAGGGGTAGCTTCAGGTTATAATCTAGAAAGTGACAAACGCACAGACTGGGCAACAGTACAAAACTCAATGGACAATTTGATCAGCATCATGCAGGCCGAAAGTACGTTGAAGAGAGTATGTCTACGATTATTTGCGCGAATTCTTATTCAGGGTAACCCGGATAAAGAAAATAACGGTATTACCGCTTCCAGCTATAACTATACCTACAATCACTTGAAAAATAGTCCGAATGGAGCTGAAATTCTAAAACTAATCGACAAGTCGAGTGAAGATAAGACAGTAGCTAATCTGGAAAAATATATGCGTCCACATAGAGATAACTATATCTATGGATTATTTTACTACAATCACCCTTTTTATAGCTATAATGCCCTGAAAAACATCAAAGTACAGCGTCGATTGACCAGTGATTTGTTGGATATCAGCTATTCATCCGGTGATCCAGGCATCGTCTACAATACAGTGAGTATCTTAATGGACGAATTTGTAGAAGAATATCGTCGCATTCGTTATGGAGAGACGGACAAAGTAATCAAATACTTTGAAGAAGAGTTGAAGCGCATCGGAAAGAAACTAAACTTAGAAGAAGAAGACCTAACAAAGTATAATGTAGAAAAACGCATTATCAACTACATTGACGAGACCAAAGAAATAGCCGCCATCAGTAAAGAATACGAGCTGAGAGAGCAAGACGCACTTTTTGCTTTTAATAGTAGCAAATCCATGCTTGAAGAACTAGAAAAGCATATGGACAGTAATGCAAAACAGGTGCTCAAGAACATGGAATTTGTAGACAAACTGAGAGAAGCTTCCAGCATTACCGGCAGAATATCGGAGGCTGAAGCGATGACTGTTTCCTCAAAAACAGACGATCAGACCTTGATAAATGAAAAGAAACGGCTCTCTGAAATCAAACAAGAATTAAATGACTTAACATCCTCCTATATCGGCCATAAATATACCAAAGAGGGCGCTTCGAGAACCAATATCATCGACCAATGGCTGGAACAAACGCTACTATACGAGAAAGCCAAAGCTGAATTACAGATTGTACAGAATGCACGCAGTGAATTGAATGACCGATATGTTTTTTTCGCACCAGTAGGTACTACCATCAAGCAAAAAGAGCGCATGATAAATTTCACCGAACGCAACTACCTCACTGTACTTCAAAGTTATAATGAAGCCTTACTGAGAAAGAAAAATCTAGAAATGACTTCTGCCACTTTGAAAGTACTCAACGAGCCGACTTATCCGATTTCGTCCAACTCAACCAATCGGAAACAGATTGTTATAGCTGCCTGTGCAGTCAGTTTTCTCATCATAGTCGCTTTGTTGTTACTAGTCGAAATGCTTGACAGAACTTTACGAGATGCCAGCCGTACCAGGCGAGTCACCGGGTTTAAGGTAATAGGCGCTATTCCCAATACAAGCCCCTCTCGCTATGGAGGTCTGACCAAGACTTATGTTCAGCTTTCCGTAAAAGAATTGAGCAATTCGCTACTTCGCTTCCTGACTAAGCGCAAGTCTCCCGGCGTATTCATCATCAACCTTTTCAGCACCAGTGACAATTCCGGAGAAGAAGAATTGGGAAATTTAATCTGTGGATATATGCAAAGCCGGATGTTAAATGCCAGGTTTATCACCTATGGAGTAGATTTTAATACAGACTCGACCCAATTTCTGCTAGCCAAGAGTATTACAGACTTTTACACTTTGCAAGGAGAAGATGTGCTGATAGTTGCTTATCCGCCATTATCGACCAGCAATATTCCGAGTGCTCTGTTACATGATGCCAACGCCAATATTCTAGTAGCTTCGGCAGACCGTGGCTGGAAAACTATTGATAAACAGCTTTGCGAACAACTTACGCAGCAACTGAGTAAGACGGATGTCCCATTCCGTATATGCCTCACAAATGCGAACCGTGACGCAGTAGAAGACTTTACCGGACAACTTCCACCCCATACATTACTGCGTAGAATCGGCTATCGTCTCAGTCAGTTATCATTAACAGAAAAAATCATATTCAATCTCAGAAGAAAAGCCAAAGAAGCAGCAGACGAGGACGATGACGAATAAAGTAACCGCTTTCCACCTCCTGCTTGCCGCACAGTTCGCGCTAATCGCAGCAAGTATGTTCGTAAACATCAAGATAGGATTATTCTCAATGGTGCTTATCTTATTGTTTACTACGATCTGTCTGATACAACTCGGCAATGACGAGCGCACTAACTGGAAACCCGGACAAAATATAATGACCTATTTCTTCATTGTCTGGTTATTGTTTTATATACTGGAAATACTGAATCCAAACAATGTTATGGCAGCCTGGAATATTAACCTCACTCCATACGCTCTCACCCCCTTGATCTGTGCATTCGTCGTTCCGATCGTAATACGTACCAAAAAAGATATTGAACTATTATTAATTATATGGTCAATATTTGTTTTGATATTCACCCTAAAAGGTTATTGGCAGAAGAATCATGGATTCAGTTCTAAAGATCTTTATTTCTTACACGTAGTGGGAGGTGCACGTACTCACATTATCTGGTCAGGCATTCGCTATTTCTCTTGTTTCTCTGATGCAGCCAATTATGGTGTTCATGCTGCCATGTCTACTGTGACCTTTGCCATTGCCTCATTCTTTGTTGACTCCAGATGGAAACGCATCTACTTCCTTTTTATTGCTTTTTGCGGCATTTATGGAATGGGAATCTCCGGAACACGCTCTGCCATGGGCGTTCTTATGGGTGGCATGCTGATGATAACCGTCATAGCAAAGAATTGGAAAGCATTACTGGGAGGTATATTCATATCTATCAGCATTTTCGCATTTTTCTATTATACCAACATCGGGAGCGGAAACCAATACATTCACAAAATGCGTTCCTCTTTCCATCCTACCGAAGATGCTTCATACCTCGTACGTGTCGAAAACAGGATGCGAATGAAAGAATTGATGGCAAAGAAGCCTATCGGATATGGTGTTGGGCTTTCAACCGGAAATTTCGAACCGAAAGAGCAAATGCCCTATCCTCCGGATTCATGGTTAGTCGGCGTATGGGTAGAAACAGGAATTGTCGGACTCATTCTTTATCTGGGTATACATGGCATTCTATTCGCTTGGTGCTCATGGCTACTGATGTTTAAAGTACGCAATAAGAGCTTGCGCGGATTAGTGGCAGCCTGGCTTTGTATGGATGCCGGTTATTTCATAGCGGCCTATGTCAACGACGTAATGCAGTATCCCAATCCATTGACTGTATATATAGGATTCGCACTCTGTTTTGCCGCTCCTCATATAGACAAGCGCATCAGTGAAGAAGAGAAAGAAAAAGAACTAGTAGCCACTCAAAAAAACTGACGAACAAATATGACAAACAATATTCCAGACATATCATTTATCACAATCTGCTACAACGGATTCAAAGACACATGCGAACTAATAGAATCACTACAGAATAAAATACATTCTGTAAGTTATGAAATCATCGTCGTAGACAATGCTTCACATGAAAACGAAGCAGCTAAAATACATCAACTGTATCCCACCGTTGTCGCTATCCGCAGCAATGAGAACAGTGGTTTTTCCGGTGGAAATAATATCGGCATCCAGGTAGCAAAAGGTAAATACATATTCCTTATTAATAATGATACATATATTGAATCAGACCATATCGCCTATCTCGTAGAACGCCTTGAAAGTCGACCGGAGATTGGAGGTGTATCCCCCAAGATACGCTTTGCATTTCCACCCCAGCATATACAATTTGCCGGATTCACTCCCTTGTCGCAAATCACCCTACGTAACCATATGCTGGGCTTCGATTGTCCAGACGATGGAACATTCGACACTCCCCACACCACCCCCTATCTGCATGGGGCAGCAATGATGTTTAAACGGGAAGTCATTGAAAAAATAGGAATGATGCCCGAGATATTTTTTCTCTACTATGAAGAACTAGACTGGAGCACAAGCATGACCCGTGCCGGATATGAACTGTGGTACGATCCCTGCTGTACCATTTTTCATAAAGAAAGCCAGAGCACTGGGCAACTTAGTAAATTGCGTACTTATTATCTGACACGCAACCGCCTGTTCTATGCCCGGCGCAATCTGAAAGGGTTCAACCGCATCGCCTCCATTATTTATCAGAGCACCGTAGCTGCTACAAAGAATAGTTTGGCTTTCATACTCAAAGGGCGTTTCGACTTGGCGGCAGCCATATTCTATGGAGTAAACTCCGGACTTCTTCGCCCGTCATCCGACAAAAAGAGCGTTGTCTCACCCGATAAATAAAACGTTGTGTCATAAATTCCAAATACTATGAATATCGTCGACTGGATTCTTTTTGTACTTTTCGCGCTTTGCGTATGTTATCTGTTGCTATACGCCATTGCTTCCAAGTTCTACCGGGTCCCTGAATTTCCGGAAGCCCGCACCCTACGACGTTTCGTCATACTCTTCCCGGCTTATAAAGAAGACCGGGTAATCGTCTCTTCCGTACGCAGTTTCCTGAGACAGGAATATCCGAAAGAAATGTTTGATATCATCGTTATCTCCGACCAGATGCAGTCTGCCACCAACGAGCTCTTGCGTTCCTTGCCTATCCGATTGTTGATAGCCGACTATAAAGACAGCTCCAAAGCCAAAGCACTGACAATGGCAATGGATGCCATTGACGGAATACCCTACGATGTAGTAGTTATCATGGACGCCGATAATCTGACTTCCCCGCACTTCCTGACAGCGGTAAACCGTGCATTCGACAGCGGTGTGCGGTGCATACAAGCCCACCGAACCGGCCAAAATCTGAATACTGACATTTCTGTTCTGGATGGCATCAGCGAAGAAATTAATAATGGCATCTTCCGCAGCGGACACAATGCACTAGGACTTTCAGCCGCATTATCCGGTTCAGGAATGGCTTTTGAAGCCGACTGGTTCCGGAAAAACGTCCGACTTCTTGAAACGGCAGGCGAAGACAAGGAATTAGAAGTACTTCTTCTGCAACAGCGCATTCACACCACCTACCTACCGGAAATACCAATTTATGACGAAAAAACGCAGAAAGAAGAAGCCATCAGCAATCAGCGAAAACGCTGGATAGCTGCACAATTCGGCATTCTCCGCAGTTCATTGTCCGGATTACAGAAAGCAATCCGCCAAGGTAACATTGACTACTGCGACAAGATAATTCAATGGATGCTACCCCCAAGACTGATCCAAATAGCAGGTGTTTTCGGACTGACATTTATTTTCACAGCCATCGGTATCTGGCTAAGTCTGAAAGGCGATTCCGGAAACGAATGGATGATAGCCATAAAATGGTGGATATTATCCATAGCCCAGATAGTAGCAATGATATTGCCCATACCTGGAAATCTGCTAAACAAACGATTGGGTAAAGCAATTATAAAAATCCCAATACTGGCACTCACTACCATCGGCAATTTGTTCAAGTTGAAAGGAGCTTATAAAAAATTTATCCATACAGAACATGGAGAAGGCCATTTTTAAAGAAAATTTTCTTGAAAAGCAAGAGAATATTTATAAAAAAATGAGACTCCCTAGAAACAAAAAACTTATATAAAAGAGAAAACATCACCACCACTAAAAAAGAAAGAATATGAAAATAGCCATTGAAGCACAGCGCATTTTCCGCCCCAACAAGCATGGAATGGATTTTGTTGCTCTTGAAACAATTCGGGAACTACAAAAAATGGATCATGAAAATGAATATTTCATTTTTGTCAGTCCCGGTGAAGACAAGTGTCTGGAAAGTTCCGATAACGTACATATCATCGAGCTGAAATGCCCTACTTATCCATTGTGGGAACAGGTAGCACTCCCGCGTGCAGTAAAAAGCATCAAGCCCGATTTGCTGCATTGCACCAGCAACACGGCTCCTCTACACTGCCCTGTGCCTCTGGTTCTAACATTGCACGATATAATCTATCTGGAAAAGCGCCAGTCGTCCAGCCTGTCGTGGTATCAAGAGATGGGATGGCATTATCGCCGGTTAGTCGTTCCGCGCATACTCCCCAAGTGCGAGAAAATTATTACCGTTTCGCAGTTCGAACGGAAACGGATTCTTGAAGCGTTACATCTGCCGGAAAAGCAATTAGTAGCTGTATATAACGGGTTCAACAGTCATTTCCATTTGCAGCCCAAAGCTCCGGAAATTACCCGGAAATATATCGATGCAGACGAATATCTGTTTTTTCTAGGAAACACGGATCCGAAAAAGAATACTCCGAGAGTACTGAAAGCGTACAGCGGATATTTGAAAAAATCGGCAAAGAAGTTACCATTACTGATTGCCGACCTTAAAGAAGATGCCATTGACCGGATATTGGAAGAAGAAAAGATGATGGATATCAAAAGTTATCTCAGCTTCCCCGGCTACATTGAGAATACCGACCTTGCAGCGCTCTACAGTGGTGCATTCGCATTTCTATATCCCTCACTTCGCGAAAGTTTCGGTATCCCGATGCTGGAAGCGATGGCTTGCGGAACACCAATCATTGCAGGAAATACTTCAGCAATGCCCGAAATTGCAGGTGATGGGGCTTTATTGGTTGATCCATTCAGTCCCGAAGATATCACAGCAAAAATCTTGAAACTAGAAAATGACGGGACATTCTACCAGCAACAAGTGGAATACGGGCTTAAGCGCAGCCAGATGTTTTCGTGGAGAAACACAGCAGAATCGTTATTGAGTATATATAAGGAACTTTCTTTATCAAACATCTGCCCCGTGTCTAAGTAAAACTCACCGGAAAATAACCTAAGAAATGATAAAACGAGAAAAGACTTGTGACAAGTATTTATGTACTCGGTCACAAGTCTTTCTATAGAGTACATTACATTTTTGAGCAGAATTCTTTCACTTCGAAGCACGGACACGCTTTAATCCACTCTTCGGGTTCGATCTCTCCGTTTCCGTTCAGGTCCGGACTTAGATCCCGATGTCCGCACACCCGGCAACCGGGATAGTCGCGCAGGAGTGCAAGGATCAGCACCCGCATCGAATGAATCTGCCATTCGGTACGTGTATCGGCGGGATGACCGTGGCAGTCAAGTCCGCCCTCATAACAAATGCCAATACTGTTCTGGTTGTGTCCTTTTGCGTGCGCACCGATTCGTTCAATCTCACGGGTGGTCTTTATATCTCCATTTTTACGGATATAAAAATGATACCCCGTCCCGTTGAAACCACGCCGACGGTGGCACACTTCCAAATCATCTTCCGTAAAATCCCTGTCCGCCCTTGTGGCGGAACAGTGGATCACAATCAAGTTGATGGTTCGCATAAATTCATCCCTCCGTTTCAGTGACCATCTGTACTCGTTGCACACATTCCTTGCTACTACACTGCAGAGCCGCAGCTTGCGTCAGCTGTCCTCTCAACGAGAAAATCTCCGCGTGCATCTCTTTCACTTTCGAACTAAGGTCGAAATAATCCTTCAACACTTTCTCCAACTGCTGCATCAGAAAAGTATACTGGTCTTTCACTAGTTCACTGAACTCTTTCACTTCTTGCGCCATCATCTGGCGCTTCTTGCGGCTACTGCCCAGAAAAGGCAGAATCGTCATGATGATTTCGATAATTTTATCTAACATTTTAATAGATTGAGATGATAAATTAATAAATTGAGAACAGAGTCAATCAAAGCGGTTTATGCTGCCGGATCCGGAGCTTCTCCTCCACCGCTACCACCACCGGGTTCTCCCCCATCGCCTTTACCATCATCATCGGAGCCGTCACCGCCGTTTCCTCCGGCAGCGGACTTCTTCTCCGTATACAATTCGAACATCATGTTATTATCCCCGCCACGAGTAGTTGCCGTGCTGTCATTGGCAAGACGCAATGAGTTGTCGACTTTGAAACGGAGATTGATGCGAGTGATATTTTTCACCGTACAATCCTTTTCCTGTTCCACACCCGGACAGGTCAGCGTGGTATAAAAAATACCCAGTCCATCCACTTTCACCTTATTCCCTGCCACAAGCACTTTTTTCATCGCACGGACAAAGGATTTCATCACATGCGACACGTCTTCCACCGAAAGCGACCCGATAGACTCGATTTCCTGTGCCAGTGAATCAATTGAATAGATTTTCGACTCTCCAGCCTTAGGCTTGAGAAGATACATCATCGGTGATTTATCATCACCGAGCCGTTTTCTGCGCTTGTAGCGCACAACTGTAACTGTTGCCATATTTAAAAATTGTTTCTACGAAAAGAAGTACATTCTCCCTTTCTGTTGATGAAACAAAGATACGACAACACATTGACGACTTACCGGATTGCACCGGACTACACCGGATTATGCCGGATTAAAACGGATTACACCGAATTATACCGAAATATGTGGAAATATGTAGGAATATGTAAGATTATTCCCTAGTTTTCAATGATCCATTCTCCAATAGTTCGCGTACTACTGTCGAAATTAACTCCCACTTTGATAACTTTCCGATGATCTGCCTGATAAGGAATCGCATACTGCTTACTATTGATCTGTGCCAACGCTTCTTCAGGAGTACCGTCTACTTTGAATTCAAATACATAGATAGCCTCCTGCATCTTTATCACAACATCAGCCCTGCCAACAGCGCTCTTTACTTCTGCATCCACATATTGCCCCATCAACCGGAACAGGAGGTAGAAGATGGTCTGATAGTGTTTCTCCTCCTTATTATTCATATCATTGGGGATAGAGGCGAAAAATGATTTGATCCGCTCCATACATTGATCCAGATTGCCGACCCGTAAGTCTTTGATAAACGATACTACATAAAATGTATTCTCGCGAGCAGGCAAATGCACATAAGCCGGCATTAATGATTCGATAAAGCCTTTCCGAACTTCTTTGTTAGGATAAGCCAACGTATAGATCTGAAAATCCCGATCATATTCTTTAATAGTGAGATAACCGCTTTGGTAAAGTACCGGAAGCGGGTCTGTAATGACATTGGTAGGTGCATCAAACTGCTCGGCAGTAGCCGAAACGCCATCCAGTTGACGAATATCGAAATCGCTTTGCTGCAAGATGTCTATCAGGAAAGTGGGAGTGCCGGTAGAGAACCAGAAATTGGCATATTTCTTTTGAGCAAATGCATTAAACAAACTAAACGGATTGTAAATGTCTTCACTATTTTCACTGAAATGATACCCATCATACTGTTGTTTCAAATGTATACACGCTTCATCATACGTTTCACCGTTCGCCTCGGCCATCCTTCTTATATCTTCTTCCAACTGTGTACGCAATTCATTTTCCGTTATACCGCAAATGGCACTATAAGCATCTTGCATACTTATGTTCTGAAGATTGTTCAATTCACTAAAGATGCTCATCTGACTAAATTTACTGATACCGGTCAGGAAAAGAAAACGAAGATATTCTCCCTGCGCTTTCAACGGACTGAAAAAGTCGCGCATGATGCCACGTATTTCAGCTTGCAACTCCTCATTGTTGTTGCTATCCAACATAGGAGAATCATATTCGTCTACAAGTAACACAACCTGACGCCCGCTCTGCTCGTAAGCACGTTTGATAATACCTTTCAGACGGAGACTGAAAGTGTCTTCGCTCGTGTCACATCCGTAAATTCGTTCCCATTCCACCAAGCGATTGTTGATAGCGGAGCGCAGCATCCCCGCATTCATATACTTACTGATACTGAAATCAATATGCAACACGGGATAAACCGTCCAGTCTTTCTCCAACTGTTCCATCATCAGCCCCTTGAACAGGTCTTTTTTACCAGAGAAATAGGCTTCAAGAGTGGAAACTAACAGACTCTTTCCAAAGCGTCGGGGACGGCTAAGAAAATAAGTCGTATGTGTATTTACCAAACGATAAATCAACTCTGTCTTATCAATATACACACAATTATCATTGCGTAGTCTCTCGAAACTCTGTATCCCTATCGGATAACGCCTGAATATTCCTTCCATCCTTTTTCTATGCTTTTAACGTGAAACGTAAACAAAGATACGATAAATTTCAAGAATCGGTATTCTATTAGTATCAATTCTTTTATGAATACGCCCGAACATCCGCTCTCAAAATTTGCCTATTCCACTAAAAATGAGTAACTTTACTTCAAATATAACAATCTAAAGGCACAACTATAAATGAAAACAAAAAACAAGATTCTCCCCGAACAAGAAGAAGAAAAAACATTCCAATACCGCACCTATGGGAAAGGCGAGCTCGCCTTGTTGTACCTCCCCAATATCCTGCAACAAAGCGCAGTAGACCGATTCAACGAATGGATTGAAGCTGCACCCGGACTAAAAGAACGGCTCCTGGCCACCGGCATGAATCCACGCAGCAGATACTACACTCCCGCACAAGTAAGGCTCATCGTCGAAGTACTCCAAGAACCCTAATTGAAGTATTAAGTATTAGGTATCAAGTATGGTAAACGCATCGCAACAATGGATAACATCATAATACTTAATACTTGATACTTAATACCTAATACTTTAAAACAGCTCTTTTTCAGGTAGCCAGCAGGAGTTGTCGAACATTGTATTTCGGACACGCTGGTCAGCGGAGAGAGAAGGGTCGTGAGATTCTTCACAGGGCAGGTATCGTCCGCTTACGGGATCGTAGACAAAGGATGCCATTCCACCGACACCAAGATGCTTGAATTTCACCTTGTCCACGTATACGCGTGTGGCACCAACCTCCTTGTCACGTTCCACAATGATACCGTAATCCGCTTTGTTATAGAAATCGGCAGAGCCGTTGATGTCGTACATTTCCACACGAGGGGTAATGCCCGTGACAGGATTACGGTTCATTTTACGAGGATGGACTACGACCACGAGCAGGCAATTATGTTGCACGGCAAATTCTGTAAATTTATTCAACAGGTTCGAAATATATTGCGTTTCCGTCTGTCCAGGCTGCGGGTTATGGTCGAAACGGTTGAGCGGGTCGAAGACAATGATGCGGCAGCCACGGCGGACAACGAGTTCATGAGCCTTAGCCAGTACACGATCCGGAGAAACATTACCTTTCAGAGAGATATGAGAGACGTTTTCAGTCAGAAAATCTTCCGAGTTCGCAAGGAGTCCCTCCGTCATGCCACAGCCGTTTTGAAAACGGTGTCCGGTGAGTTTCTCAATCAGTTTGCGGAGATGATAGACGATGGGGGTATTTTCCGGGCTAAAGAACCCGATTTTCCATTGATGCCGCAGGCAGAGACGCAACACCAATTCGTCCACCCACTCGGATTTTCCTGCACCGGGAACTCCGGTGACGTAGACACTTCGCCCACGTTCATACGTGCAGATCTTATCCATCTCCTCCCATCCCGTTTCCGCTCCGGGACCGAAGCCGTTGTCGAAAAGAGCCCGCAGATCGTCATGCAAGTCGGCAGCGGTGAAGATACCTTCGAGCGGAACTTCTGCTGCCTGTTCGATGGCGATACGGAGACTGGCGATACCATATTTGCAGAGATGCTCGTTGGCATCTTTACACTCCGGACCGTAAGTCACCACCCGGCAGCGTTCAGCTCCCAGCCGGTTGATGAGTTCATTGCGCAACCGGATTCCGGCAGAATCAGCATCAACGGCAATGATGATTTCTTCCAGGTCCTCGAAGTGCGTCTCCATAAAACGGTCGAGCCAGGAGAGGTTCGAATTGGCTCCGGCCGGCACGGAGATGGCGCTTTTGAATCCGGCGGCGATGGAAGAAGCAGCATCCAGTTCCCCCTCGTGGATGATGCAGGAGGTTTGCCCCAGGATGGAGTCGATGTTGTAGGGAATCAGTTCGGCACCCTGCACCATTTTGAAAAGTTTCGGGAGAGCGCGAAATTTGGTGTTTATCAGTTGTTCCCCTTCAAAATAGTTGAAGCAGATGCAACGTTCCTTTTTGCCGGATTGCGGCATAAATTCTTCCTGTTCGGTGATGCGTAGGGCGGCTATGACGGACTGCGGGATGCAACGCGTCTCCACCAGCCAACGCTCCGTGTCTTCGGAAAGCGTGGTTTTCGAGGCATCAAACACTGGACGCTGAAAATGCTGCGGAATGGCTGCTGCACGACGCTTGCGGGCTGCCACACGTTCGGCATTCTTGCGCTCTTCCACATCATCGGGAACATAAAAATCAGCGCCACAATGATAACAGTGACAGTGGCCCGTGTCGACGTTGACACGTAGCGAACGGTCGCGCTTATTCTTGCGGGTAGGAAGACATTTTTTACAAATCGTCTTGAGGACTCCACTCGATTTACCGTGGATGTCGACATCATAGTTGGCAAAATTTCTCATATTTTTTTCCTTTTTTCTAATTAAAAAATAGTTTAAAATAATCATTCACACGCAGAGGACTTACCTGCCGGACGAGTGTCTGCCACCTGCCGGACGAGCTTCCGTTACCTACCGGACGAACATCAACAACCTACCAGACGAACATCGGCAACCTACCGGACGAAGCCAGTCATCTGCCGGATTAATGCGCCCATCTTTTCTTCACATCATCCCACACAGCTGATGCATCGGGACGTGGCGGCGCATCAACCGGAATAAGATGTCCCAGATACGTTCGCCGCCCGTCGACGACGCTTTCAAAGCGGTTTACATCCTTGTCGACCGTATTCTCAAGCTCTTTCAGCAAGGTTTCCCTCAACGTGCGACAAGTAACGGAACCGGCCGCGATATAATTTGAAAAATACCGTTTCACGTCCTCCGGAAAAAGCAGTCCCGCTCCTTTGTCATAAAGGCGGATATGTTTTTTGAAGATTTCCAAAATAAGTCTTTGATGGTCTACAAAAAGCTTTCCCAAACCGGAATGCTGCCCGGCCAATTCCATATATGACTGGAAAGTAGAAAGTTGGTCCACCAACTTTTCCCAAGGCAACACGGGTTGTAACGGGCCATGATTGCCTTCATCCGCCAAACGGCTCACAAGAGACGGTGTTTCTATATTACTCCTATTATTGTTTACAACAGAAACACTTCCTTTACTCTCCTCTTCTTTACTTTCCTCTTCTCTCCTCTTCTGGTTTTCAGTGGGTTTTCTCCCTTTACTGACGGGCGTTTCAGCACTTTTTGCCACCTTTTTCGGACGCCCTCCTTTTTTACCGTTTTCGATGTCCATTTTCCGCTTCTCTTCCAAGCTTTTCATCACCCTATCCAAGTAAGAAGAACGAAACATCTGTCGTTCCTCATCCAGTTCGAAGAGATCGAATTCGCGAAGTACCCGCTCCACCGCAACTTCATCCACATCATACCGCCGGGCCATGGCCTTCAGTAAAACCGGTTTGCACGACGCCTCATAAGCATCTTTAGTGCGCAGATGCAACAGCAACATCACGTAAATTCCGAGTGCTTCCGCGGCATTCATCTCTGACATCATACAGGCAATATTGTCGTCATTCAACAAATTTACCTCCAAATTGAAATACTGATCTTTCTTCATTTTCATTTATCATTTATTATTCCACATTTAATACTTCCGGGGCGCAAAGGTGCAAAATGTATTTTATTCCAGCTATCGCAAAAATGAGAGAGGGATTATATATTTTTTATCCGACCTTTGCCAAAAATTATTAATAATCCCAAACAATATGGACACAAAACGCAACCAAACGTTGGAAGAAATAGAAGAAAATAAAATAGTGAACGAGCATTACCAGAACAGAGTAATGCTGATAAAAAAGCTCTTGAAAACGTCACGGCTAGCCACAGTAGACCTCTGCGTGCATATCGACATCAGTGAAGCCTCCTACTACCGTTACATAAATTTCACCAGCTATATGAAAGCAGACATTTTCATACATGCTTGTCTCTTCCTCAAGCAATATATTGAAAGTCACCACATTCCTTATACCCAAGAAGAAAAACGGCTTATAAAAACATTAGACCTGTTTCAGATTTCCTCAAATAGCAACTTAAACTGCAATTAAAACACAGAAAAGGAGAAACTTATCATAAGTTTTATTACATTTGCAATGTAATAAAGGTCTTTAAAACTTAAAAAATGAGTGATAGCGAAACAGACAGCCCATCAATAAAAGCACTGATCGTTTTCAGAGAAAACGGAGAAACCGACAATCTATTTGTTCCTATCTTATGCGATGCTATCAGAATGGCTGGAATCAATGTAAGATACTCCCAAAAAGAATTCTGGGAATCGGATACGACTTATGACATCATCCATTTCCAATGGCCGGAAGAACTGGTGGGATGGACATGCAAAGACCCCGACGTCATCCGCCGCCTGAAAGAACGCATTGATTTTTTCCGCTCGCGAGGAACTCATTTCATATACACACGGCACAACATTCACCCCCACTATGCAAATGATATCATCAGCCGGGTCTACGACATAATCGAATCGGAGAGTGACACCGTAGTGCACATGGGACATTACAGCCAGACAGAATTCATACAAAAATATCCCGACAGCAGGAACGTCATCATCCCGTACCACATCTACCAATACACCTACAAAGAAGATATCAGCATAGAGCGCGCGCGCCAATATCTGAACCTGCCACAAGAAGCATTCGTCGTCACCGCCTTCGGGAAATTCCGCAACCGGGAAGAAAGACGTATGCTGCTCGGAGCGTTCCGCGACTGGGACAAAGAACGGAAACTACTGATAGCCCCTCGCTTATGCCCCTTTTCAAGGCGCAATAACTATGGCGGAAATATCCTCAAACGATGGGCTTCCCGAATTGGCTACTATGTCCTCATGCCGTTGTTAAACCGTATGTTCAGACTACAAGCGGGAGCCAACGACGAACCGATAGACGAGTGCGACCTCCCTTATTATATGTCTGCCTCTGACGTGATATTCATCCAAGAAAGAAATGCACTAAACTCCGTAAATATTCCTCTTGCTTTTCTTTTCCACAAGATAGTCGTAGGACCAAATACCGGCAATATAGGCGAACTATTAAAAAACACAGGCAATCCGACTTTCAATCCGAATCATAAAGCCGATATCATACGGGCACTGAAAATGGCCTGGCAGTTATCTACTTGGGGAAAAGGAGAAATGAACTATACCTATGCACTAGAAAACATGAGTATAGATAAAGTGGGCAAACAATATGCCGAAGTATATAGAGATTTGAACAGCAGATTGTAATGCTGCTGCCAGTATCAATAATTTATCAGAATACGAAATGCATGAAATATAATGAAATAAAAGTCAGTGTCGTCATTCCTGTCTATAACACTGAAAAATATGTTCGTCAAGCAGTAGAAAGCGTGATGTATCAAAGCCTGAAAGAACTGGAAATAATAGTTGTAGATGACGGATCAACAGACAAAAGTTTAAGTATAGTAGAAAAACTGGGTGACACTGACAAACGTATACAAATATATACACAAGCGAATCAGGGACAATCAATTGCGCGTAACAGAGGGATCTCACACGCACACGGAGAATATATCTATTTTATGGATAGCGACGATCTGCTGGAAGAAGATGCTTTGGAATTGTGTTATCATAAATGCAAAGAAGAAAAACTTGATTTTGTATTTTTTGATGCTTTAGTTTTCTTTGAAAACAACGTTGAAAATGCTCCAACACTGAATTACAAACATACAGAGAAATTAGAAGACAAAATCTATACCGGCCAGGAAGCACTTGAAATTCAATTACAGAATAAAGAATATACTCCTTCCGTTTGCCTGCACTTTATTCATAGAAACGTGATAGAAAAACATAATCTATCATTTTATCCCGAAATCGTACACGAAGACCAACTGTTTACTACCTTGCTTTATCTACAAAGCACGAAAGCAGCTTGCATTAAACGAACTTTTTTTCATCGTCGTATGAGAAAAGATTCTACAATGACGAGTAAATTCGCAATGCGGAACATAAAAGGATATCTTGTCGTCACAGAAGAGATTCTTAGCTTTAGAAGACAGACTACCGAAGATAAAAATAAAGAAATTATTGATTTATATTTATCTCAAATGCTTGACGCTGCCATGTGGCAAGCACATTCACTAAAATTACCGGAGCGGATCAAACTCGCACGGTTGTGCCTGCAAAAATATAAAAAGTATGTATCGACAAAAACGATAGGGGCATTACTTTTCAAATTCCTATTTATAAACCATAAAAAAACGGTCGACAATGGCTAGCAACATTAAAAATCAACTCTTTTCAGGAGTGTTCTATACCGCACTGGCCAAATACAGCGGCATTGTCATTTCTCTTGTAATAGCAGGAATACTGGCCCGCCTCCTATCTCCGGACGACTTCGGAATCGTAGCCGTTGCCACCGTAATCATCGCTTTTTTCAGCCTCCTCACCGATATGGGAATATCTCCCGCTATCATACAGCACAAATCACTGACAAAAGATGAACTATCAACTATTTTCTCGTTTACCGTATGGACCGGCATCGGAATCAGCATCTTGTTTTTTGCAGCTTCATGGATGATTGCCGACTATTACGAAAGCGAAATCCTGCGGACACTGTGTCAACTGCTGTCCGTTAATCTATTCTTTGCCTCCGCCACCATCGTGCCGGGAGCACTATTCTATCGGAACAAGGAATTCAAATTCATCGCTATCCGTAGTTTCGTTATCCAGATTTCCGCAGGTGCGGCAGCCGTGACTGCCGCCCTCTGCGGAGCAGGATTATATGCACTGATTATCAACCCAATAATATCCAGCATACTCATATTCGTCATCTCCTACCAGCGCTATCCGCAACGACTGCGTTTCACGCTGGGGCTGACGGCGCTCCGGAAGATATTCTCCTATTCCGCCTACCAGTTTCTATTCAACGTCATCAACTACTTCAGCCGCAATCTGGACAAATTACTGATTGGCAAATACATGAGTATGTCCGACCTCGGATATTACGAAAAATCCTATCGCCTGATGATGCTTCCCTTGCAAAACATCACCCAGGTCATCACTCCTGTAATGCACCCCATCTTCAGTGATTTCCAAAATGACAAAGCAAAACTAGCCACCTCTTATGAACGTATTCTCCGATTCCTCGCTTTCATCGGATTGCCTCTTAGCGTGCTGCTCTTCTTTACAGCAGAGGAAGTAACGTTGATTATTTTTGGAGTCCAATGGCTGCCCTCCGTACCCGTTTTTCGGCTACTCTCCCTGTCCGTAGGAATTCAGATCATACTCTCCTCGTCCGGTTCCATCTTTCAGGCGGCAGGCGATACACGGAGCTTATTTGTATGCGGAGTGTTCTCGTCTGTGCTCAACGTGACAGGCATACTGCTCGGAATCTTCTATTTCGGAACGCTGACAGCAGTGGCTAGTTGCATTGTGGTGACGTTCTCCATCAACTTTATACAATGTTACTGGCAAATGTACCGGATAACCTTCCGTCGAAGTGCGTGGCCATTCATTCGTCAGCTTATTTCTCCGTTCATCATTAGCATTTTGATAGCATTAGCCCTCATTCCCATGCAGTATGCACTGGAAGGGATGAATATTTTTGTGACAATTATAGCCAAAAGTATCGTTAGTTTTATTATCTTTGGCATTTATATACAAATGACGCATGAGTATGACATTATCGGCAAAGTGCGAAGCATCCTGTGTAAGAGATAATAAAAAGAACAGAATAAACAATATATAGAGATTTGAGCAACCAATGAAAGCCTTATTCCTTATATTCCACGGCTTCGACAAAGCCAACGGAATTAGCAAAAAAATACACTATCAGGTAAAAGCCCTCAAAGAATGTGGGTTAGATGTTCGTTTATGTTATTATGACATAAGCCCTTCCGGTGAACGCCGCTGGATGGCAGACAATGCAGTGATTGCTGAATTGGGACAAGGAGTGTTTGCGAAAATTCGGAAACGGTTGGGCCTAAACTGCATAGCAAACTACGTACTTCGCGAAAATATACATTTTGTCTACATCCGTTCATATCATAATGCAAACCCTTTCACCATAAATATGGTGAAACGTATGAAGAAAAAAGGAGCAAAAGTGGTCATGGAGATACCGACTTTTCCTTACGATCAAGAGTACATCACATGGCCTATGAAATTCAAAAGGCTCACAGATCGTTGTTTTCGTCATCGCCTGGCCTCTTTCCTTAATGGAATAGTCACCTTTTCAAACGCTAAAAATATCTTTGGCGAACGAACAATCCGCATATCTAACGGAATTGATTTTGATGCCATTCCTATGAAGAAACAAATGAATGACACGACACATGAGCTACATTTAATAGGAGTAGCTGAAGTACACTATTGGCATGGATTCGATCGACTTATCCGTGGATTAGCTGAATATTATTGTACGAATCCTGACTACAAAGTTTATTTTCATATCGTGGGAGCATTATCCGGCGAACGTGAAAAGCAAGAAATCCTTCCCGTCATTCGTGATAATAAACTAGAATCTTATGTTATCCTCCATGGACCACAGCATGATCAGCAACTTGACGCCATGTTTGAGCAGGCAGATTTTGCTATCGGTAGTTTAGGCCGACACCGCAGTGGTATCACACATATCAAAACTTTAAAAAATCGCGAATATGCTGCACGAGGATTGGCATTTACTTATTCAGAAATCGACGAAGATTTTGATAAGATGCCTTACATTTGGAAAGCACCACCAGATGAATCACCTATTAATATTCAACAGTTAATCAGCTTTCAAAAGTCTCTGACTATGACTCCGCAGAATATTAGAGAATCTATCCGTCCATTGTCCTGGACAGCGCAAATGAAAAAAGTCATCGATGAATTGGACATCAGACCACAGCATACAATACTTGAAAAGTAATCCGATGAATAAAAAAGTAAAAATAGCCTATTGCATCCCCTCGCTCTATTATCCTAGTGGAATGGAACGTGTACTTACACTAAAAGCAAACTATTTTGCAGAACATTTAGGGTATGACATACACATCATATTGACCGATGGAAAAGGAAAAGAACCTTACTATAAATTGTATCCATCCATCACCACCCATCAGCTCGACATCAACTATGACGAATTGTATGGCCTTTCCTTACCGAAACGAATTCACCGATATTGGAGCAAACAGAAATTGTTTAAAAAAAGGCTGGAGACATGCCTCAATGAGATTGAACCGGACATTACCATCTCTCTTACGACGTGATATAAACTTCATCAATAAGATGAAAGACAAAAGCATTAAGCTTGGAGAAATCCACTTCAACAAGTCCAATTACCGGGAATTCAGCGACAACTGTCTTCCTGGTATCATTCAGCGTGCCGTCAAGCAATACTGGATGTGGCAACTCATCAGGCAGGTGCGACAACTCAAAAGTTTTGTCGTCCTTAGCCATGAAGATGCTGCCGAATGGACAGAGCTCAATAATGTAACCGTAATCTACAATCCACTCCCGTTTTTGCCGGAACAACAATCGGATAACACCCCCAAACAGGTCATTGCCGTAGGCAGATATGTCCCTCAAAAAGGATTTGACCGTTTAATATCTGCTTGGAGCATTGTCAATAAAAAACACCCGGACTGGATTCTCCGTATCTATGGTGATGGTATGCGGGAACAACTTCAGAACCAAATCTACGAACTAGGAATTAGCCCCAGTTGTATTCTGGAGCATAGCACACCGGATATTGTCGATAAGTACTGTAAAAGTTCTATCTTCGTCCTTTCTTCGCGTTATGAGGGATTTGGCATGGTTATTATAGAAGCAATGGCATGTGGAGTACCTCCCGTCTCATTTACATGCCCCTGCGGACCGCGTGATATCATCAGCGACGGAATAAACGGACTATTAGTAGAAAACGGTAATATAGAGGGATTAGCAGAGAAAATCTGCTATCTGATAGAAAACGAAAATGTACGACGAGAAATGGGACGGCAAGCTCGAATGGATATAGAACGTTTCAGGATCGAACCAATCGCAGAACAATGGAAAACATTGTTTGAAAGTATCATTGAAAAAAATAAAGATTTATGAAATGGTATACTAAATATCTGCAAGTTTACGAACAACCTTTCGATTCAGCACCAAAGGAAGCAGTAGATTTCGTAAAAACTAAATTGCAGAAATTATCGGAAAACAAACAACCCTTAGCATCTGTCATTCTCATCTGCTATAATGAAGAAAAGCGTTTGCTAAGTTGCTTATGGTCGCTTTGTGACAACATCTGTGACTTTCCGATTGAAATTCTGGCTGTCAACAACAATTCTTCCGATCGAACTGAAAGTGTGCTCCAACAGTTGGGAGTCACTTATTTCAATGAGCTTAAGAAAGGACCGGGACATGCCCGCCAATGCGGATTAAACCAAGCAAAAGGAACATACCATATCTGTATTGACACCGATACCATGTACCCGAACAATTACATCAAGACACATGTAAAAAAACTAATGCAACCAAACGTAGTCTGCACGTTCAGCCTTTGGAGCTTTATTCCTGATGAGCAACACTCTAAATGGGGATTATGGTGGTATGAATCATTAAGAGACTTTTACCTGCGCATTCAAGCCATACAGCGTCCGGAACTTTGTGTACGCGGCATGACATTCGCATTCAAAACAGAATTAGGCAAGCAGTTAGGATTCCGCACAGATATCATTCGTGGTGAAGACGGCTCACTGGCTTTAGCGATGAAACCTTACGGAAAACTCGTCTTTATCCATTCTTCAAAAGCACGGGTTATAACCGGATATGGAACAGTAGGAGCAGATGGAGGACTGTTTAAAAGCTTCAAAGTGCGTTTTATCAAAGGATTAAAAGGTATTGGAGGATTATTCACCAGAAAGAAAAAATATAAAGATAAAGACAATAATTTAATCAAATAAGCAAATGAAAATAATAAGAAAAATTATTCTAGTTGTTATTTGTGTAATATTAGTTGACTATATATACCAGTATAATCAATTTCAAAAGTATAATCAGGCTCCATTAATTATCAAGACTCCGGAAGGTAGTAACCAACCCTATCACCCATCAGTAATATACATTCCGGAAGGATGGAATGGATATAAATACTGGATGGCGGAAACTCCATATCCCTTAGGTGAGGATGGTGATTGGAAAGGATTGCCTCCATATAGAGAACGATGGGAAAATCCATGTGTGCATGTATCTAAAGACGGAATACATTGGAACGATTTTGAGGACTCTCAAAATCCAATAGATGATTTAGACGAAAACAATATTATAAATAAAGATTATTTTTCAGACCCACATTTAGTCTTTTATAAAGATACTTTAGAGTGCTGGTACCGCATCAGCCATCAAAAAAATAATGCTACTTATATATTACGCAAATATACTCTCAATGGAAAAGACTGGTCTCCCCGAGAGGTGATGATAAATCTACAAGATACCTCTATCATAAAAAATGAAACAGGTAATATGGTTATAAGCCCTGCGATACATAAAGGTACTAATGGATATGTAATGTGGTATGTGAACAGTATAGAAAAGCCAAGAGAAATCTGTAGAAGTTTTTCTACAGATGGGAAAAAGTGGAGCAAAAAAGAAACATGTCATCTACCTGACAATTCTGTTACCCCTTGGCATATTGATTTAGCATATATAGACAAAATATATTATCTAGTTATATATGATTATGATACTAATAACCTAGTATTATACTCCAGTTCCGACGGCTTATCATTTAACAACAAAAAATATATATTATCCAAAGCTCCAATGCTGGGTTCTTTTTATTCCTATGGTTTATATCGAAGTTCACTTATTAAGGACAATGAAAAATATAAGCTATATTTTAGTGCTTTTGAGAAAAAAACTGCTATAGGACTAATGGAAGGAAATTCAATAAGTACATTACATGCTACTTCTGCAGAGGGAAATTTTATATCTTTCTGCAAATTTCCAATTGTATATTTGAGGAATAAAAAACAGTCGCTAAAGGAATTATTTCAATAGCATAGTTGAAAACAAACAATATAATTATGATTGGCGGCACCTTAAGCGTATTTAAAAGTATTTGCAGACAAAATAGTGAGATAGAAATATGAATATAAAATTATTAATCAAACAATTTACATTCCCCTTGTCGTTAATATTACTATGCTATATTAATTTACAATACATGCACTACTCAATTCTTATTGATAAATATTCTCTTACTCCATTCTCATATCTGGAGAATATCATTCATGCTTTTATCGATATATGCCTATTATTCTTTATTCCACTTTATCTAATTGGAAAAAAGACTTATTTATTTTTCATTCCATATACTATCATTACAATACTGGTAATTGTAAATGTATCTTATAGTAGATTCTTCTACACATATATGCCTCCAATATTATATGGAGAATTCAACAATCTTGACGGACTATCAGCTAACGTATTTGCAACTATTAGGTTCTCTGACATTACAATACTAATAACAACTCTTGCAAGTATCTTATCTTATAAACAATTTCATAGAGCTTATTCTGAAATAAGAAGAAAGACACGAAGAATCTTTTCCCTTTACATATTAGGAATTGCATTTATTTTATTAGGAGGATTAATAGCTACAGCAACAATACATTGGTCATCATTAAACTACAAGTATGTTCACCCTTTTAAAAATAGTCCAACAGAAAGTATATTCAAATTCGGAATAATTTATGGGACCATTATACAATGTGCATCAAACAACAAACAAGACTGTAACCCAGAGGAAGTGGCAAAACTGGAACCATTCTTTTACGAATCAAAATATAGTATTGAATATCCACCAAAAGAAAATATTATTCTCATTATAGTAGAATCCCTTCTTTCGTTCCCTACAGATCTAAAAATAAATGGAATAGAAATTACTCCTACCCTCAACAAATTAGTAGAAAAAGGAGCATACTACAATAATAACATGACTTCTCTGATACAATTAGGCGAATCGAGCGACGGACAATTCACATACCTCAACGGACTTATACCCAAAACAAAAGGTGTTACCATTTACGATTATTTTAATAATACTTTCGTGTCCTTGCCCAAACTTTTAAAGAAACAAAAACCTGGAATCGAATGTAGAATGGTTATTCCTACTTCATCTAAAACATGGAGACAAGATGGAGTATGTATCCAATATGGGTTTGATAAACTCTATTCACGAAAGGAATATACATTGAGTAATTATAAAGAAAATTGGTTAAATGATAAGCTTCTTTTTGAATATGCAGCAAGCATAGACAAAAATAGCAAACAACCTTTTTTCTCACTTATCCTCACATCATCAACGCATTCTCCATATACCAAAGCAGTTGAAGACTACCTCATTCCATTCCCTGACACATATTCAGAAGAATTAAAAAATTATCTATCTAATGTGCATTATATGGATAAATACTTAGGTAAGTATTTGAATTTCTTAAAAGAAAATCATCTTTACCACAATTCTCTAATTATAATAGCCAGTGACCATTCCATTTCAAATGACTGGCTTAAATCCAAAGAAGAAGATAATGTTTCTTTTCAAATCCCATTGTATATTGTAAACTCTCCACAAAAGATCGACAAAACAAGCGATTATGTTATCACGCAAGCTGATTTATTTCCAACCCTTCTTGATTTGGGGGGTATTCATTCTGAATGGAGAGGAGTAGGAAATAGCTTACTTTGCCCTGATTCCATTTTGAACACCGAAAGAGAAAAAAAACGAATAATATATAGAGAAAAAATTTCTGATATTATATTAGATAGTGATTATTTTAAAGGAAAGAAAATATCTAAATAAATACAGCTATGAACGAAATCATCACTCTTTGTCTTGAAATAATTTTCTGGTTTGCCTTGTTCATTGTGTTCTACACATATCTGGGCTACGGAATTGTGCTTTACGTTCTCGTCAAGTTGAAAGAACTTTTCGTGAAACCTGTGAAGCGTTCGTTGCCGGCATCGGACGCTGGTTTGCCGGAAGTGACTCTCTTCATTACAGCATTCAACGAAGAAGATGTTGTAGACGAAAAGATGGAGAACAGTCTTGAACTGGACTACCCTGCGGACAAACTGCATATCGTATGGGTGACAGACGGAAGCGACGACAGTACAAACGAACGACTGCAAACCCGTTGGCAGGGAAAAGCGACCGTACACTTCCAACCCCTACGACAGGGTAAGACAGCCGCAATGACACGTGGAATGACGCTGGTGGACACTCCGCTCGTCGTCTTTACGGATGCTAACACTATGGTAAACCGGGAAGCAATACAGGAAATCGTACTTGCTTTCCAAGACCCGAAAGTGGGCTGCGTGGCCGGCGAAAAACGGATCGCCGTACAGACCAAAGACGGAGCCGCTGCCGGTGGGGAAGGTATTTACTGGAAATACGAATCAACACTGAAAGCACTTGACGCCCGCCTCTACTCTGCTGTAGGAGCAGCAGGCGAACTATTTGCCGTGCGTCGTGAACTATTCGAAGCAATGGAACCGGATACGTTGCTCGATGATTTTATTCTTTCGCTCCGGATCACCATGAAAGGTTATACCATTGCTTATTGCACCAATGCTTACGCCATCGAAAGCGGTTCGGCAGATATGCGCGAAGAAGAAAAGCGGAAAGTGCGCATCGCTGCGGGAGGATTGCAGTCCATCTGGCGACTTCGCCCGTTGCTGAATCCTTTCCGCTACGGGACACTTAGCTTTCAATATACGTCTCACCGGGTATTGCGATGGTCTATTACTCCGTTCCTGTTGTTTGCTCTCTTCCCGCTGAATATTGCGATTCTGCTGTTAGGCGGTTCCGCGATATTCTACGGAGTGCTGCTTGCCATGCAGGTTCTTTTTTACGGATTGGGATATTGGGGATATTATCTATCCACCAAACAGATAAAAAACAAGTTGCTTTTTATCCCCTACTATTTCTTATTTATGAATGTCAATGTGCTGAAAGGCATCCGTTATCTGAAAAAGAAAAAAGGAAGCGGAGCCTGGGAAAAGGCGAAACGCGCTGAAAAGTAAAACAAATGCTATTATCTTTTGTTATCCTTACTATAAGACATTAGTCTCTATCATCTAATAAAAAACAGACATGAACAGAATATTACATGATGCGAATAACGCACAAAGAATATTGAAACTGACGGCAGATACAATGCTATTGGTTGACAGGCACGGAGTCTGCGTAGACATTGAGCCTCATTGTGATCTATGGTTTCTGCAAGAGGATATACTTTTAGGAAAAAATATATTTGAGCTTTTACCAGAATATACGAGAGAGAGGGTGATGCCCATCTTCCAGATTGTACTCGAAGAACAAAGAAGCATCAGCAAGAACTTCAAGTTGGTGCTGAAAGGCGAAACTTTTTACTTCAAATGCCTCATGTTCCCTTATGACGGTATGGTGCTTTGCCAATATCGCGACATCACGCAAAGAAGCAACGTAAAAAGACAGTTGGAACAGGCAAATCTCACCCTGCGGGCTATCCAAAAGGTAGCCCAGATAGGACAATGGACGTACAATACGAAACAGAATATTTTTCATTATCTTGGATATACCGGTGTTTTGTGCGAGGAAAATGTGCAAAACCTTGCCATTGAGAAATATGTGGAACTGATTGTAGAAGAAGACCGTCAGAGTTTTATGGAATGGTGTCGGGTGAACGAAAAAGAACTCAACATGGAAAGCATCAGCTACCGTGTCCGCCTGAACGGAGAAATCTTCTATATGCGTATCCAGACTTATCTGCGTGAACAACGCTCCGACGGTAGTTTCAATATCGAAGGCTATATCCAGAACATCACGGACATACAGCATCGTAGAAATGACATCAATACACTGACTCATGCCATCAACAACGCCAAAGAAAGTATCTTTGCCGCCAAGCCCGATGGCACGATTATCTTTGCCAACCGTCGTTTCCTGTACAATCATGGTATTTCAGAAAACGAAGACATCAGTCAATTAAAGATTTACAATGTCGCCGCAGATATGCCTACACAAGAGGCTTGGAACGAACGTTGCAAAGATGTCATACACGGTGGCAGCAGTAACTTTGTGGCTCATCACCCATCTAAAATCAATAAAGGTATATTGGCTTATGAAGGCACGATGTACAACGTGACCAATGATTCCGGAGAAGAAAGTTACTGGTCGTTTGCCCATGATATTTCCGAGAGGATTCGGTACGAAGCCCAAATCAAACGGCTCAACCAAATCATGGATACAACCATCAACAATCTCCCTGCCGGGATTGTAGTGAAGGAAATCAACAACGACTTCCGATACATTTACCGGAATCGGGAGGCCTACAACCGCGATCTTTATAAGAACGACCCTGTCGGCAAGAATGACTTCGATTTCTACCCGCCTATCGTAGCCGAAAAGAAGAGACAAGAAGATATCCAGGTGGCCACCACCGGAAAAGGTCTGCACTGGACTGCTGAAGGAAAGGACAGAAACGGAAACATGATTATCCTCGACAAACGGAAAATCCGGGTGGACGGTGACGAATTGTCTTCGCCTATCATCGTCAGCATCGAATGGGACATCACGGAGCTGGAAATGATAAAACGGGAACTTCAATCGTCGAAAGAGAAAGCGGAAATGTCTGATAGCCTGAAGTCGGCCTTCCTCGCCAATATGAGTCATGAAATACGTACGCCGCTGAATGCTATCGTAGGTTTCTCGCATCTCATTGCCGAAAGCGACGATGCGGAAGAACGGAAGACGTATTATAACATCGTAAACGCGAACAACGAACGTCTCCTGCAACTTATCAACGAGATTCTCGACCTCTCGAAGATTGAATCGGGAACCATCGAGTTTTCCTTCGGACCGGCTAGTCTCCATAATCTCTGCCGGGAAGTGCACGATGCTCATATATTCCGTACTCCGCAGGGAGTAAGCCTTGTCTATGAATCCTCGGACGAAAGTCTGATGATTGAAACGGACAAGAACCGGGTATTCCAGGTGATTTCAAATCTGATTGGAAATGCTGTCAAGTTTACGAAGGAAGGAAGCATCAGTTATGGTTACAAACTGGCGGACAATCAGATTGTATTCCACGTAACGGATACCGGAACAGGAATTGAACCGGAGAAAGTGGGGCGTGTGTTCGAGCGTTTCGCAAAGCTGAACAATCATGCACAGGGCACTGGGTTGGGATTATCTATCTGTAAGTCTATCGTTGAACGTCTCGGGGGCAAGATTTCCGTCAGCTCCGAATTTGGTAAGGGAACGACGTTTACATTTACTTTACCATACACGATTGCAAATCCTGCAAATGTGGATTCTTCAAAGAAAGAGAATGGTGAAGGGAACATTGCTGGAATAGCATCTGCCGGGAAAACTGCAGATTCGAGTGTTGACAGTTCTGCAAATACACGGCACGCCTGTATTTTGGTTGCCGAAGATACGGACAGCAATTTCGACTTATTGAAGGCTATTCTAGGTAAAGACCATCAGCTTATACGTGCGCATGACGGAATGGAAGCTGTCACGATGTTCGATGAAGTGAAACCGGATCTTATCTTGATGGATATCAAGATGCCGAATCTGGACGGACTGGAAGCTACAAAAATCATCCGTGAACTGTCTGCCACTGTTCCTATTATTGCTCAAAGTGCCTTTGCATACGAACAGGACAGGAAAGCGGCTGAAGAAGCGGGGTGCAATGATTTTATAGCTAAACCAATAGCGGATGATAAGTTGAAAGCAATGATTCATAAATGGTTGCTTCCTTCGTAGAGAGCTTAATCCCTCATGATATAACCAGCAAATAATTTAGATTAAATGAAAGCCTTTTACAGACTGTTTTATTACATATCCATCGTGCTGACCAGTATTTTGGCAGGAGTTACCATTGCGGGTGCTTTCGTAGGCAATGCCGCACCGGATAGTTTCAAATTTATGCCTTTCATCGGTTTGATACTGCCGATACTTTTATTGGCTAATCTTGCTTCTGCTATCTACTGGACGATTCGTTGGCGGTGCTGGGTTTTCATCCCTCTGATTGCTATATTCAGCAATTGGGGGTATATAAGCTGTGTATTACAATCGCCTTTTTTCAGTCCGGCTTCGTCACCGATGGTTAAAATGAATGTATATACTCCGGGAGTGTTGACGGTTGCTACTTACAACGTCGATGCCTTTAACCACGAGCATACCGGCTACTCATGCAAGGAGATTGCTTCTTACATGAGAAATCTGCAAGCAGATATTCTCTGTTTTCAAGAATTTGGCATTAACGATGAGTTTGGCATCGATAGTATATACGCAGCTCTTTCTAATTGGCCGTATCATTATATTCCTTCTTCGCCCGAAGGGAAGAATCTGTTGCAACTGGCTGTTTTCAGCCGTTATCCTATCAAGGAGGAGCATCTTATCATCTATCCTGATTCGAAAAATTGCAGTCTTGCATGTGATATTGAAATCAATGGTCGCACCATCCGCCTGTTCAACAATCATCTCCAAACAACGGAAGTAAGCCAGAACAAGCGCAAACTGGAAAAGGGACTTCGTACGGATGATTCCCAAAGAGTGGAACATGCTGCCCTGGGACTTATCGACGGCTTACATGAGAATTTCCGGAAACGGGCCGTACAAGCTGATCTTCTCAAGCAACTGATAGCCGCCTCCCCCTATCCTACTCTAGTCTGCGGTGACTTTAACTCTCTGCCGTCTTCGTATGTTTATCATACTATAAAAGGTGATAAGTTGCAGGATGGTTTTCAGAGGAGCGGGCATGGGTATATGTATACTTTCAAGTACTTCAAGCATCTGTTGAGAATCGACTATATTCTCCATTCACCGGAACTGAATAGCACGGATTACTTCTCGCCGGATCTTAATTATAGCGACCATAATCCGGTGGTGATGAGGATGAAATAAAAAAGATGCTCCGTTTATTGAACGAAGCATCTTTTTATATAAATATTCTAGAATGTAAACTTAACGCCTAACTGCATCTGCCATGCACTACCTGTAGAAGCAGTATAATCCCATTTAGAATTTTTCTGGAACACCTCGCGAGAAGATGCATTCATCTGATAAGTAAGAGGTTCTCCTACCTTACTTGCTGTTTTTAACAACCTTACATTATCATAACTCTGCAAACCGCAAGAGCGATAAGCCCCCCACTTCGAATTTAATAAGTTACCAATATTCAACATATCAAGACTTACTTGAATACCGTACTTACGGCTACCAATCTTAGCATAAAAATCCTGTGCTATCTTCATGTCAAAACGGTGAATCCACGGTTCTAAAGAAGAAGCACGTTCTACATACTGCCCCTTATGATCATTCAAATAAGAGTCATTATTTACATAGTTCCAAAAATCTTCTTGTTGGTCTACCGCCGAATAAGTCACATTATTTTGTTTATCTTTAATATCCACAAATGTCATTTCTTCTTTAGAAGCAGGCACATACATCAAATCGGAATAGTTTCCGTCACCGTTCATATCATTAGAATAGGTATAAGAAAAACGTCCTTGTTGGTAACCTGTATAGAACAAAGAAACAGTCGTTTTCATATTCGCATAAGCAACTTCATAAGAAGCATTAGCTATCAAACGATGCGGGGTAGAAAATAAAGAATAAGAGACACCCGGATCATTCAATGAATTAACTGCAACATTATTCTGCCATACTGAAGCCGCCGATGAACCTGGATTTGCCGTCATATCTTTAGCCATTGTATAAGTGTACCCAAATGAACCTGTAAAGCCAAAATCAAATTTCTTCGTTAATACTGCATTAAAAGAATATTGATAACCTTTTTCATCCCCATTAGTCAACTGTATAACGGTTTTCGTCTTAGGATTGTCATAGTAATTATTCTTAGTCCAATATACACGTCCCGGTTGTTCATTATAGGTTCCAGAAGGGGCCTTTTCGTTCATATTCTTCTGAACAACATTATATATATCACGTGTATACATAGCACCAACAGAAAGCATAAATCCATAAGGTAACTGAAACTCTGCATTTACATTACTACGCCAAACTTGAGGCATTTTAAAATTCGGATCCACATAAGCTATAGCACCGGGGACCTCATTTCCCGGAGTTGATGGAAACATATCCGGATTTTGGGTAAGAGTTTCTTTATAATTTGGATTAAAAGCAAAGTTTGCCGGTAATTCCGAAGTCTCAAATTCAACCATATTTTGCATCTGACCTGCATTTGTCGGTTGGTTAGTGAACCATACAAATGGTAATAACCCTGTAAACAAGCCTGTACCTCCAGTCAAAACAATAGAACGGTCACCTTTTATATCCCAATTAAATCCTAAACGAGGAGATATTAACAATTTACTTTTCGGCCATTCGGATACGTCAACATTCGTTCCATTAAATGACTGTTCTTTGATAGCCGCATTCCCTAACAAATCATCAAAATATAACGGTAAATCAAAGCGTAATCCATATGTCAATTTTAAATTAGGTGTAATAGAATATTCATCTTGTGCATAAGCTCCCAACATACCAAATGTCAGTTCAGCTCCCGGAGCGTCTTTTCCATTATATCCATAAGTAATGCCATACAGCATCGGTTTTTCTCCCGTCATAAAATCGTCCATTGAAGCATAACGATAATATCCATAAGGAGCACGTAAATATGAATTCATGAAATACTGTCTTTCAAATGTTGCACCGGCAGTTATCAAATGGTTTCCTTTATTAATAGTTACATTGTCAGTAACACTAAATACATTATTCTCGACATCATTAAAAGGAGTAAACAATTCTGTACCCAATGTCATATACTGCTTACCGTCCTTGTAAATATCAACCATTGGAAACGCATCTCCCTTAGTTGTACGAGAATCTCGGATATGGGTATAAGTCACTAATAATTTGTTTTGTACTGAAGAAGAAAAATTGCTATTCAACTCACCGGAAAGAGACGTTACAATATTTCTAAAACCATAGTTGGAATTTCCAAATGCAAATGCATCAACCCCATAACGGTTTGAATTAGCTTTAGTGATTACCGAAGAAGTTGAACTAATACTAGCATCATTTTCTGATTTCACTGTGTTAAAACGTAATGACAGTTTATGACTTTTATTAATATTCCAATCCAAACGAGCCATAAGCTTCCAATTTTTACTCTCGAAATCATCAAATTTATCATAACTTCCCGGATCATATCCATATTTATCCTTTACAAAATCACTTATTGTCTTCAAATCCTTTATCCAAGTTCTAGAAATATGATTTTGATTATCCCCACTTCCACCTTCTTCTTGACTAGGAGTCCACAAAATACCAGGGCTAGTACTATTTTCTAATTCTCCATTTACAAAAAAGAATAGTTTATTTTTTATTATCGGAGCTCCTAATGTAAAGCCATACAAACTGGATTTATAACTTTCCACATTAGGAACGTCAACATCGTTAATAGATTTTCCTATAAAATTCTTTGGTTTCTGATATGTATAAACTGTTCCCTTTAATTCGTTTGTACCACTCTTGGTTACAGCATTAATAGAAGCTCCCGTAAAATTGGAATACGTAACACTATAAGGAGAAACATTAACGCTAATTTCATCAATTGCATCAAGTGAAATAGGCTGCGCATCTCCACCCGGCAAATTATTAGTACTCAAACCAAAATTATTGTTCAAAGCTGCACCATCCACAGTTATTGTATTATAACGTCCATCACGTCCGGCAAAAGAATTACTGCCACCCGCATAAGGAGAAAGTTTAGTAAAGTCAGTAATACTACGATTAATAGTAGGCAATGTCGTTAACTGACGCTCACTCACATTCGTTACAGTCCCCATCTTCTCTACTGTTTTCTGTGCTGTTACTATAACTTCATCCAATAATTCAGAACTTTCCTTTAAAACTACATTTAAAGTGTATACTTCTCCTAACGATAAATTTACACCTTTATAAATAGCAGTCTGATAACCAACATAAGAAACTTCAACTTTGTAAGGACCACCGGTACGCATACCTTGCAAATTAAATTGACCACTGATATTAGTCACTGTACCATAACGTGTACCTGACGGCTCGTGGATTGCAACCACAGTCGCTCCAATGATAGGTTCATCTTGTGCTGTAACCTTACCACTCATACTAGAAGTGGTAACCTGCGCACTAACGGTAGCAATGACCATGAGCATCGCCGCTACTAAAAAAGATCGCATTCTCTTTAACATAAATGTAGTTGATTAGTTAATATAAATTGTTTGCTTTTAAAAACTGTGCACAAATATAATTAATAATATTTAGAACTACATTACGATTATACTACAATTTTTTAAGAGAGATAAACGTTTTCCCTTGTTATAAAACGATAAAGGCTCTACAATATTTGCAGAGCCTTTTATTTTGAAACAGAAAGCATTATAAATGCTTCAATCTATTACTTTATACTAGTCAGTCATTAACTTTCTATAACGAACGCGTTTTGGTTCTTCATTTCCCAAACGTTTCATTTTGTTTTCTTCATATTCTGAATATGAACCTTCGAAGTAGAATACATTGGAGTCTCCTTCAAAAGCAAGGATATGTGTACAGATACGGTCGAGGAACCAACGGTCGTGCGAGATAACTACTGCACAGCCGGCGAAATCTTCCAAACCTTCTTCCAAAGCACGCAGAGTGTTTACGTCGATATCATTGGTAGGCTCATCGAGCAACAGTACATTACCTTCTTCTTTCAAAGCCATCGCCAAGTGTAAACGGTTTCTTTCACCACCGGACAATACACCGCAGAGTTTTTCCTGATCGCCTCCGGAGAAATTGAAACGGGAAAGGTATGCACGCGCATTCACGTCACGTCCACCCATGCGGATCAACTCATTACCACCGGAAATTACCTGATATACGCTCTTATTCGGATCAATATCTCTGTGTTGCTGGTCTACATACGCCACCTTTACAGTCTCTCCTACTTCAAATTCTCCTTTATCCACTGTTTCCAATCCCATAATCAGGCGGAACAATGTCGTCTTTCCCGCACCATTAGGACCAATCACACCGACAATACCATTAGGAGGAAGCATAAAGTTCAAATCGTCAAACAACAATTTATCACCGTATGCTTTAGCCACATGTTTGGCTTCAATGACCTTATTACCCAGACGGGGACCATTCGGAATAAAGATTTCAAGTTTCTCTTCTTTCTCCTTCACGTCCTCATTCAGCAATTTGTCATAAGAGTTAAGACGTGCCTTACCTTTCGCCTGACGGGCTTTCGGAGCCATGCGTACCCATTCCAACTCACGTTCCAGTGTTTTACGACGTTTGCTGGCGGTCTTTTCTTCCATTTCCATACGTTTGGTCTTTTGTTCCAACCAGGAAGAGTAGTTACCTTTCCAGGGGATACCTTCACCACGATCCAGTTCAAGAATCCATCCGGCAACGTGATCGAGGAAGTAACGGTCGTGCGTCACAGCAATAACCGTACCTTCATATTGTTGTAGATGTTGTTCCAACCAGTCGATAGACTCTGCATCCAAGTGGTTGGTAGGTTCGTCCAGCAAAAGCACATCCGGTTTCTGCAGCAACAAACGGCAAAGAGCTACCCGGCGACGTTCACCTCCGGAGAGATTTTCTACCGGCTGATCTTCAGGCGGACAACGGAGAGCATCCATCGCACGCTCCAACTTGCTATCCAGATTCCATGCATCAGTTGCATCAATGATATCTTGCAATTCACCCTGGCGAGCAAAAAGAGCATCCATCTTATCCTGATCCTCATAATACTCCGGCAAACCGAATTTCTGATTGATTTCTTCGTATTCTGTCAGTGCGTCAACAATGGGTTGCACACCTTCCATCACTACTTCTTTTACTGTCTTTGTGTTGTCTAAATAAGGTTCCTGTGCCAAATACCCCACGGAATATCCCGGAGAAAACACGACTTCTCCCTGAAAGGATTTCTCCAAACCGGCGATGATCTTCAATAACGTTGATTTACCAGAACCGTTCAAACCGATAATACCGATTTTCGCTCCATAGAAAAACGACAGGTAAATGTCTTTCAGCACATTCTTATTAGGAGTGAAAGCTTTGCTCACTCCTACCATTGAGAAGATAATTTTTTTATCGTCAGCAGCCATAATGTATGATTATATATTGTTGATAATGGCACAAAGATAAGAAAAATGTTTGAATTCTTTTGGAGTTATAAAAAAATGTTCTACCTTTGCACCCGCATTCGAAAGAAAGCACTGAAGGATTGATTCGCTAGCTCAGCAGGTAGAGCACAACACTTTTAATGTTGGGGTCCTGGGTTCGAGCCCCAGGCGGATCACTCAAACAAAAAGCAAAACAATGAAAACCGCTGATAATCAATCATTATCAGCGGTTTTTCTTTTTATCCATACTGCAAATTGAAGCAGAATACCGCATTTTACTGGAGGTGAAATAGGTGGACTTAATTTCCACATAAAAACAAGTCCACCTGATTGGATTATATTTCACTGATTCTCTGCGTTTTGCATAAAACAAACTCTTTTCAAAACATGTATTTTTACACCATCAAAAAAAGAAGAGTATGGCAATGCAAAGAAACTATTTTACGGTATTGTTTTTCCTGAAGAAATCAAAGCTGCTTAAAAATGGAGAAGCACCAATCTGTATGCGTATCACAATAAACGGAAAACGTGCAGAGGTACAAATCAAGCGAAGTATAGATGTTACAAAATGGAATACGCAAAAAGAATGCGCGATTGGCAGGGAAAAGAAGTATCAAGAAATAAACCACTATCTTGATACGATAAGAACTAAAATCCTTCAAATTCACCGTGAACTTGAGCAGGACGGTAAACCTATTACAGCAGATATTATAAAAAATATCTATTATGGAGAACACTCTACTCCCAAAATGCTGCTTGAAGTATTCCAGGAACACAATTCGGAATATCGGGAATTAATGAACAAGGAATATGCCGAAGGTACTGTACTTCGATACGAACGTACAGCAAGATATTTGAAGGAGTTTATCAGTGAACAATATAAACTGGCTGATATTCCATTAAAATCAATCAACTATGAATTTATAACCAAATTCGAACATTTCATTAAAATACAGAAAAACTGTGCGCAAAATGCGACAGTGAAATATCTGAAAAATTTAAAGAAAATCATCAAAACTGCATTGATAAAGAAGTGGATAACTGATGATCCGTTTGCAGAAATACACTTCAAACAGACCAAGTGTAACCGTGAATTCTTAAACGAAATGGAACTTCGCAAAATCATCAATAAAGATTTTGATATTCAACGATTACAAACCGTAAGGGACATATTCATCTTCTGTTGTTTCACCGGTTTGGCTTTCACAGACGTAAAGAATCTGAAAAAGGAACACCTTGTACAGGCTGATAATGGTGAATGGTGGATAAGAAAAGCAAGGGAAAAGACCGATAATATGTGCGACATTCCATTGTTGGATATACCAAGACTTATTTTAGAGAAATATCAGTCAAATCCAATCTGCAATGAAAAAGGATTATTACTTCCTGTTCCCAGCAACCAACGAATGAACAGTTATTTGAAAGAAATAGCTGATGTATGTGGTATTCAGAAGAATCTTTCCACACATATTGCAAGACATACATTTGCATCACTGGCTATTGCAAATAAGGTTTCCTTGGAATCCATTGCCAAAATGTTAGGACACACAGACATTCGTACAACTCGTATTTATGCCAAAATAATGAATTCTACCATTGCCAATGAAATGAAAGTACTGCAAAACAAGTTCGCAATATAATTTTCAACCATTATTTCATTTCTTACAGCAAATATCGCCCTTTGCCACTGACTGTGCAAGGCGGCCCTGTCGGGCTGGTTGGCTGGAAAAAAATCATCCTCGCTTCGCTCCGGTATTTTTTTCCGCCAAGCCTTGCACCGGTCATTGGCAAAGAACAGCCGGGCCAGTAAGAAATTGAAATACTGGCTCCACGGAGCCGGTCATGTCTAATTTAAATAAAAGAATATGACTGAAGAAGTTGGAAAGAAGGTATGTGAAGGTACAGTAGCAGACCTCATGAAGGACAAGACCGGAAAACAGACGGTTGTCACGTTGACAAGAAAGAATGCTTACCGAGTGAAGAAAATCAGAGAACAAGGGACGGATGACGAAGCTGTCCTTTTTCATTTCCGTAAACGCTGTACGGGAATGGGCTCCTATGTACACACAATCGAAGCGGCAGACGGAGAAACAGAACTTCATCCGTCTGAATTTGAAAAATGGGAAGCTGTGGAATTCCTGTATCCCGGCTATCTGGAAGACCTGCTTGATGCTGCATACAACGCGTACAGATGGAGTTCTTTCGAACCTGAAGCAAGGGCGGAAACAGACATCATGCAATATGAAAAACAACTTGTAGAGGATCTGAAACAGATTCCGGAAGAAAAGCAGAACGAGTATGTCAGTGCATACCATAGCAAGTTCTCTGCCTTGCTGGGCTGTCTCTCACGATGTGCCAGTCCGATGGTGACAGGGCCTGCCAAATTCAACTGCCAGCGCAACAACAAAGCCTTGGATGCATACCAGAACAGATTTGATGAATTTCATGATTGGCGTAACCGCTTCAAGGCTGCCATGGAAAGGATGAAAGAGGCTGCCAAACCGGAAGAACAGAAGCAAGAGGAGGCATGGAACCGCCTGAAGCGTGACATTGCAAGCAGCGCACAGACCATTCATGATATTGATACCGGTAAAGCAAGAGGATACAGCCGTGCCTTGTTTGTCAGCAGTATCCTTAATAAAGTAAGCACCTATGCAGGAAAAGGAGAAGTGGAAATCGTACAGAAAGCGGTGGACTTCATTACAGACTTCAATGCACAATGCAAAAAACCGGTTATCACTCCGCGGAACCGTTTCTTCCAACTGCCGGAAATGGCACGCCAGGCCAGACTGAAACTTCAGGAAATCAGAGAACGGGAAAACCGTGAACTGAAATTTGAAGGCGGAACGCTGGTATGGAACTATGAGGCAGACCGCCTGCAAATCCAGTTTGACAATATTCCGGATGACCAGAGGCGCAAGGAACTGAAATCATACGGTTTCAAATGGTCGCCGAGATACCAGGCATGGCAACGGCAACTTACACAGAATGCCGTATATGCAGTCAAAAGAGTGTTGAACCTTCAAAACCTATAAGACATGAAAGACCGATTGAAATATGTAATCGATTCCCGCTACTTCGACGGAACATGCCTGACGAGTATGAGTGACGGATTCCACAATGACTATGGTGGGGAGACAATCGAAGAACTGCGCATACGGGAAAACAATCCCTATCTGAAAGCCGTAACACCTTCTGAGATGGATAAGAAGCTGCGGCTATACAATCAGTCCCTGTCCGAACCGTTCAAGGAAATCACTGAAGAAGAATACTATGACCTGCTGGATGTACTGCCACCCTTGCGCATGAGACAAAACTCGTTCTTTGTAGGAGAACCGTATTACGGAAATATGTACTCTTTCTGCTTTACTCGTCAAGGAAGATATTTCAAGGGCCTACGCTCCGTACTTACTCCGCAATCCGAACTGGACAGTCAGATAGACCGTCACATGGAAATCATCAACCGGAAAGCCGTGATCTCAAAAGAGGAAACAAGTAAAACGGTCACAACCGGAACCAGACTCATTCCCTATTATTTTTCACTGGACGGAAAACAGCCCGTATTCATCTGCAACCTTGTCATCCAATCAGATTCCAGACAAGCAAGGACGGACATGGCGAATACCCTGAAAAGTCTTCGCCGGAACCATTATCAGTTCTATAAAGGAAAAGGACATTACGAAACTCCGGACGAACTGATAGACCATGTATCCGGAAAGAAGCTCACCCTTGTTTCCGACGGACATTTCTTTCAATATCCTCCCGGCAGGGAATCCGCAACTTTCATCGGACACATCAAGGAGACATCAGAGGAATTTCTTTTCCGGATCTATGACCGTGAATATTTCCTGTATCTCCTAAAAAGATTGAGGACCGTGAAAAAGGAGTCCGCACAGGAACAAATAAATATCAAATCATAACATTCGGGGGAATGCGGTAGAATAATTGCCGTATTCCCTCATAAAAACAATACAAGTATGAACAAATCAAACACTCTATACTGGAAAACAGCCACAGATCCGGCTGAACGCATTGAGGTCAGACTCGTCCTGAACAGTTATATCGACAATGACAATCTGTATGTAGGACTTGAATCCCGGTCTAAGGAGAATCCGGAATGCTGGGAATCCTACACGGACATCACCGTCAACCTCAATTCCCTTCCCCCGTTCCATGCCTATGTGGACAACCGGGACTGCAACAGACATGTGCATGATTTTCTGACCAGTAACAGAATAGCAGAACCTGCCGGATTTGAATATCAGGGATTCAGAATGTTCCGCTTCAATCCTGACAGGTTGAAGGAACTCGCACCCGAACAGTTCAAGACAATCAGCGCCAAACTGCCACCACAGGATGACATGATAAAGGACATCATCTATCAGGAAAGACGTTTCCCTTTGAGAACTGTTCAAGACATTCACGGAATATATCTTGTTTCAAGCAAGGAACTGGAAGAATCTCTGATCGAAGGAGTACGGAACCTGGATGCTGCGGCATATGAACTGCTGGATGGCATCTGCCTGTTCTGCTCCACACAGGAACTGCGCTATCTTACGGATGCAGAACTGATAGAAACAATCTACGCACAATAAAAAGGAGGAACAAATATGAAAACCGGAGACATTGTATTTCTGAGACGTCCCTATAAGGGATACCGTGCCGTCGAACTGATGGAAAGACTGGAATGCCGCTGGCTGGTCAGGATTGTCGAGAGCGGTCTTGAACTGGAGGTATATGAAGATGAACTTATATCAGAATTTTAATACGGATAAAGTGTTATGGGAAAATATCAGTTTGCATTCCATTCGGAAATAATCGGCTATACCTCACCCCATATCGGCGAGGTCAGAAAAGCCATACACAGAAAAATGGAAAAGGAAAAGTCTGCCGCCATAAAGAATGATATTGAGCTGCACATGTACAAGGTGCATGACGGCATACCGGTTCTACTTAACACCTGCTACCTGTACGATGAAAAAGGATGTATGGTACACGGAAGTATCAAGGGAACCAAGGATTATCTGCTTGAGACATGGAGATACCATACAAACAGACATTCCAAAGGTTTCAGTTCCACAAGAATCAGGCCCTGCACGACAAGCAGGGCTTTTTCGTTTGTATAACTCTTAAAATCAGGAATCATGAACCAGACATTACAACTTACAGACTATATACCACAGTATGTAAGCCTCTACTACGTGGATTATCGGGATGACCTTGATGAACATGAAGACATCCAGGAGGAATGCATCCGTTCCAACAATATGGAAAAACTCTATGAAAAGGCATACGAATGGTATGAGGAACAGGAAAGCTCAAACATGCACGACTATCTAGAGGAGACAAGAAAGAATATGGAAGCGGACAATCTTGCCGGAGAGTTTGAAGAGCATGAAGATGAAATCAGGGAACTTATCTACGACCGGAACGATTCCGACCCGGTAAAGGACCTGATACGCAACTCGTCCGTCACTAATTTCTTCTATTCGCTCGGAGTGGAAATCAGCGGATATCTGACCGGTTGTTCACTGCGGGGAGAATCAGTCGCCATGGCCTGCCATAAGGTACGCCGCGCACTGCATCTGAAAAAGGGGCAGTTTGACGAGAAGATTGAAGAACTGGTAGAGAATGCCACATACGGCGGAGAACTGCGCATCTACTTCAACGCCATGTTTGACAGGCTCATCAGCAAAGACCCTGAGAACGATTTCAAGAGCATCCGTTTCCACGGGAATGTAGTGGTGGCCATTGCCGACAGCCGGAACGGTTCCGGACATCATGTACGGATTCCGCTGGATATCACTTTTCCTTTCCGAAGGGAGAACCTGTTTGTCGATTCACAGGTACACTATTCCTATGCCAATGAAGTCTGCGGCATGACCAATGACTGGTGTGATTCCACAAAATGGGAAACGGGCATGATACCTTTTACCGGATCTGTCCGAAAAAGCCGGATGGCTGAATACAAGAAACAGGAAGCCGCTTACGAGCAGACATTCCGAAGCGGGAAATGCACCTTCGGTGACATGAACTACAAACGCCACCGTGACGTGCGGTATTCGAATGAATATCCTGCCGGATGCAGATGCCCTCATTGCGGTACTTTCTGGATTGACTGAAAAACAAACGAGAAAATGAAAAATATAGATATACAAGAACTGTCAATAGGAACAAAAGTTTACTGGCACGACCCTGCCGGAGAGACTTCAGGCATTTATGAAATTCTGATAATGCCTGATATAGAAGAAATGACGAATGAAAAACTTGAATATGATGATCTGATTATTCTTATAGGTGACGGATTCGGTAAAGCTGAAGTATTCATTAGCGAACTTGATATTTTATATTGATAATACAATAAACATTTCAACCACTAAAAACTACAAAAATATGAAAATCTGTTGTTCACAAGAGCATTACGACGAGGTCGTACAGTATGCAAAATCCATCAATGACAAGACACTGGAAAACTGTCTTGAACGTCTCAAGCAATGGGAGAAGAACGAGAACCGTCCATGCGAAATCGAACTCTATTACGACCATGCGCCGTATTCGTTCGGATTCTGCGAACGTTATCCGGACGGGAATACAGGCATTGTCGGAGGACTGCTGTATCATGGAAATCCGGACGAGTCCTTTGCCGTCATCATGGAACGTTTCCACGGATGGAGCATACATACCTGACATATATGCGACAGTCTGTATCGGGGAGCCTCATGCAATATGGGGTTCCCTTTTTTTATGCCGGAGACATGATGACAGCATCCTCATTTCTTGCTGCAAAAATAGCTGTTTGCCGCGCAACTCCCGCAAGGCGGCCCTGCCGGGCTGGTTGTCTGGAAAAAAATCATCCTCGCTTCGCTCCGGTATTTTTTTCCGCCAAGCCTTGCAGGGATGCGGGCAAACAGACAACAGGGACAACAAGAAATAAGAATGCCTGTACCTTACAGGCAGACAATGTATAACAATAAATATCAGAAGTCATGATTACAGACCAGAAGACACAGAACAGGCTTCACGCGGATACCGGAACGGAACTGTTCTCCATCAGACAAAGGAAGGAAGCCGTCACAAGGATGCTGGACATTCTGAAAGAGACTCCGGAATACCTGCAGGTTATGAACCATATACCGGCTTATGCCATGGATGACGATACGTCAGAATGGTGGAAATCGGAAGAATCGGAAAATTTCATGAACTCACTCCTGGAAGTGATGGAAAGCTATACTCCGGACGGATACAGGTTCGGACCGAAATCCGGCACGACTGACCTTTACGGCTACTGGGAAAGCAAGACCGGACGGACAACCCTCTTCCATCTGCTTTTCAGTCTGGAAAGCGGATATGAATGGGGAAAAGGTCTTTCCCATGAGAAAACGGACGCATTCTACAAGGAAATAAAAGAGAAATTTCATGGAGAGGGATTCGACACGGACATAACCGGCTGTACATCACAGGCCATGTATCTTGTAAAAGGAAAGACACGCCTGTACGTGCATCCGATGGAAATAAGCGGCTACTGTGAAACACTGCATATTCCACAGATTACAGCCATACTGAAAAAAGGAGGCCGTACATTCCGTCTTGTAAAGGATACGATAGCTGAAGAGGTGTATTCCTTCACCGATGAAGAAGAAATGGAATATTACCGTGCCAGATACGGAACGTGCATCCACAGGAATATACTGGATGCCTTCAGCAACCGCCGGGCAGGGAAAGAGGACATACTTTCCATGATGGCATCACGGATAAATGTGGCGACGACATCACATCTGCACGGTATCGGCTATGATTCGCCTGCATACAGGTTTGTGCATGAGGCATACGACAGACTGGTAAACAACGGAAAGCTGAAGGAGAATGTCCGGGAAATCGGTTGCTGCAACATCATAATGGCATTTCAAATACCAACGCAATATGAGACTGAATTACAATGACATGCTGCTTCTGGCAATATGGGAATACAACAGGAGACAGGACGAGAATCTGACCCTGGAACTGTTTCAGGAAACATTCGGACAGGTTCCCGGCGCACATTTCCATGACAAATGGGTGCATTATTACAACAAGAACCTGCTGATGATGGCCGCCTATTTCAGGGGTGAGGAAGAAAACGGCCAGAAATTCTGTGATATGATCACCCGACAGGTTGAACGCTATACACAAAACAGGAGGAGAACAGGATGAATACAAAGATACGATATGACCTTGACAGTCTTGAACTGGCAAACGGTGACTTCGGGTATCCCATTACAGAAAAGGAAGTACGGAAAGTGAACCGTATGCTGGAACTGATGGAGAATGTCCGAAGCAGGCAGATGTGCCCGACAGAAGGAGACTGCGTGGAATTTGTCTCACGTTCTGGTGACTATTTCGGAAAAGCTCATATAGAACGGATAACAGGAAAATATGCGGATATATGCCTGATACCGGAAACGGTATTCTGTTTCGATGACATGGGAAAAGCCGCCTATGATACCACCGGAAGTCCCTGGACGCAGGTCAATATCCGGAACATGAAACCCGTAGGTACAGAAATCCGCATATTCAGGACATGGGGATTCGGGAAGCGCAGCAATACGGGCAGTCTCAGGTTTGATGCTCCGGTCAGGAAATGGGAATACAGAGAACCGAATCCGTTGTATGACGGTTACACCACCCGTAACTGGTTCCGCTATCATATCATGAAACACCAGGACAGGGAAAGGACAGGCGAATACACCTTCCGCAGCGTTTCATTTACGCTATACAGCCGGAGCGAGCTGGACGAGCTGGCCGCAATCCTGAAAGGCAGACTCTACAAGGGAATCCTGCCTGACTCTCTTGTACTTTGGGGATACCGCATGGATATTAAGGAAATATCACGTGAGCAGTGGAACGGTATGGGACAGCACGGACAAATCCGCATGAAATTCATGGGATACGGTCCGGTCAGAATCCACACGGACAATGAAAACCATACCGTAACAGTATACAGAATCAACGACAGTCTATAACCAATTATAAAATAAAGGAATATGGCACGATATGAAATCTCCAACGAAGTCAGGCCGCTCGACAGGCTCATCACAGGCTTTGCCTCCTCATGCGGCTATGAAATACAGACCGTATTCAACGACCTGCTGCGTTTCATCATCCACGGCTTCTCTCCTGGAGCACCGCCAATAAGCAACTGGAAATACAAGCGTCAGCAAAACGCCTCGTTCATGGAAATGACAGCCGAATGGACACGTATCATGCAGAAACAAATCGGCAGGTCGGGCTGGTTCGACGCTTTCGGTGAACTCCACATGGCCTACTGCTCAAAACCGGGACAGCAGGCAAACGGACAGTTCTTCACGCCGTCACATATCTGTGAACTCATGGTCATGTGCGCGGCAGGTAAAAAAGAGACCGGACAGAGGATGGGAGACCCTACATGCGGCAGCGGAAGGCTCCTGCTGGCATACCATGCGCACAATCTGGGAAACTATCTGGTCGGAGAAGACATCAGCCGGACCTGCTGCATGATGACCGTATGCAACATGCTCATCCACGGATGTATCGGGGAAGTGATCTGTCATGACAGTCTCCAGCCGAAGGCATTCACCGACGGATGGAAAGTCAACCAGGCTCTGCCCTTGACGGGAATACCTTCTATAAGACGCATGAAGGAAGAGGAATACAGGAATCCTCTTCCGGAAAATATCGGACGCTTCAAAGAGGCAGTCCGTATCATCAACCTATTGGACAAATAATTACCAACCATTTAAAAAATATAATTATGGAAGCTTTAGCAACATTGAACAATCAGAGACAGTTTGATTTCCAGAACAACGGAATCGAAGTAATGGACCTTGAAACACTACAGCGTACCTACAAGGAGAACGACATCTACGGCAATCCGGTCAGGGGAATCTACCACTACCAGGTCATCCAGCGCATGACGGACATCTGCCGCCGTCACAACCTGAACTACGAGGTGGAGGAAATCTTCGCCGCCCAGAACAAGAACCGGACACAGCCCGGAGTGGTCATCCTGCCACAGGTGGAACAGACCTATGGAGAGAAGGCGGTAGAGGCACATGTACTGCGCAGAATATTCACCACCATCCGTATTCTGAACGGGGATACCGACGAACTGACAACCACACTCGTGGTAGCCTACCATCAGGACGGTATCCAGGCGGCAATAGGTCCCTGCGTACGTATCTGCCACAACCAGTGTATCCTTTCACCCGAACGAAGCGTTGCCAACTACGGTAAGGACAAGGTGACTACCGAGGAACTGCTCGGGAAGGTGGATGACTGGATGCGCAATTTTGAGCGTGACATGGATGCGGACAGAAGCCGAATCCAAAGGCTCAAGGAAAAGGTGTTGACACCCGGTGAATTGTACATGATCATCGGTATGTTGACGGCTCTGCGTGTATCCCATGACAGTGCAGACAAAAGACTGGCATCACAGGTGGACACCTATCCACTTAACCAGGGACAGATTTCCGTGTTTACGGAAGAACTGCTCAAACTCTCACTTGAACAGCCACGCATTACAGCGTGGGATGTCTACAATGTAGCGACAGAAATCTATAAACCGGGAAAGACTGATTTTCCTGCCATGATTCCACAGAACGGAGCAATGGCCGATTTCCTGCTTTCATATAACCAGAATTAGAACCTGAAACCGAATACGACAGGCCCGGTTCCGTCACCAGCGGAATCGGGTTTTGTCATTTATCAACCCGAATAATCAGATAAGATATGGCAGCAAGTAACAGAATAAAGGCTGAAATGTATATCCTTTTCAGCTGCAACGCATGGCACGAATACAGTTCATTCGAGCCAAAGGCGGTCTTCTCTTCCATAGAAAAGGCAGCAGACTTCCTGCAAAAGAACAGAAGAAAACTGAAACTGGAGGAAGATGACATCGAATGTTTCAGACAGCACAGTCAGACTCAGGGCGGAAATACCAATTACCTGGTACAGTCCTGTCCCTATAATCCAGTCCGCGCAAGAGACTTGGAATGACAAAGAATCCCATTCATAAACAATCATATAAAAATATACGACTATGACAAATAATGAAAACACTTACATCGGAATGTCCCTGCCGGAAGGAATACGGTACATCACCGTTTTTGAAAAAGGGGATTTTGAAAACTGCGGAAGAATACTCAGGACATTCTACCGTACGGAAGACAGGGTGAGAAAACTGCTCGCTTTGGGAAACCTGCTCCATCTGGGAGGCAGCCTCTCATCAAATGAAAACAAGACAAGCTGCTGGCCTTTGAATAATGGGAATCCCATTCACGAAGCAAAGGAAATATCAGGCAAGGAAAAGTTCTTCCTGCTCGGTGACTGGACTTACCTGTATGAAAATGGCAGATGGTTTCTGGGCTATGAAGGAAAAATCTATGAAATCAGCAATCCTGAATTTTCTGTCTTTGTTCCCGACAAGGACCATACACCTTCCCCTCTGGACAAAGGACTTTCCTTTGCCGTAATCGGCGAAACGGGAAAACTGGAATTCACTCCGGAAATTGTCAACGGATGGGATACCTGGAAAAGCCTTCCCAAAAGAGTCAGTGAAAAAGGGAAAACGGTATATGTATTCCGCAAAACACAACTTATAAAAGTCATCAAACCTAAAAAACTGGAATCATGAAAGAAATCAATATGACAAAGGCTATATGTAAGTATTCGATAAACTCCCCCTTTCATTCTAAAAATGTGATGTTACTTTTGTAGCCAAAGTAAAAAAGCTCAATCATTATGTCACATCAATGGACCATGGAAGATTTTGAATCTATTTATGCCCGTTTCAAGTCGAGCGGACTTTCAGTTATAGATTTTTGTTCGAATGAATGTATTCGTCCCAAACGTTTCTACGCGTGGCGTTCCAAGCTGCTGCGCAAAGGCGGCTTTATCCCGGTAAAGGTAAACAGTAAGGGACAGGTCAGTCTTCCCCATAAGGAGAAATCCCTTCAGTCTGCCCCTCCGGTCAGCCCGTCGCCAATTCCCCAGCCGCTATGTGAGATCTCCTATCCCAATGGCGTCACAGTCCGCTTGAACAGCCCTTTGTCACCGGAGGTATTGCAAACCCTGATATTTTTGAATTCAAACCGTTAGCCTATGTTTTCTTTGAATGAATCCAACAGATATTATCTTTACCCGTATCCGACAGACATGCGTAAGAGCTTTTATACGCTTAGCGGCATCGTGACCAACCAGATGGGAAAGAATGTACGGGACGGTGACGCTTTCATTTTTATCAATGCGAACTGTACCTGTATGAAAATCCTCCATATGGAATATGGTGGTCTGGTGATATACCACATGAAACTGGAACAGGGGCACTTCCATCTGCCGGTCATAAATACGGAGGAAGGTCGGATTAAAGCGATTGAAACCTTCTGGAATGACCTTGTGATGATGGTCCAGGGAATGGACGGCAGCAAGGTCAGGCGTTATAAAAGAAGTGGTTTCCATGGGTTGTAGTTGTAACAAATTATAACATATACAATGTCGTATTCCGGCTGTTTTTTAGTATCTTGGCATCATAATTAAACGATTATGCCAACCGATAAGGAATTACTGATAAAGGATCTCATGCACAAATGCGACTGTCTGTATAGAGAAAACAGCCGGTTGAAGGAGATGGTGTCCACGCAGCCCCTTGAAGCTGCGGACAAAGAGGCGTATGAGGCTTTATTGTCTGACAAGGATGCCATAATCGCCCAAAAGGAAGCAAAAATCAACAGTCTGGAACAACGTGTATCCTATCTTGAACGGCAGTTGTACGGGAAGAAGGCGGAAAAGTTCATAAAGCCTGACGCCCAGGACCGCTGGCTGGATTTTGAAGGCTTCGACATGCTTCCCCGGGAGGCTGAAGCCGCAGAGGAAGCGGAAAAGGAGCTGAAGGCTACCAGAGAAGCGATCATCGCCCGTAAAAAAGCGAGGAGGCAACATCCTACGAGAAAATCCCTTCCGGAAAATCTTGCGCGTGAGGAGGTTCATATATATCCCGAAGGGTATAATCCGGAGGAGTGGACGCTCCTTCCCGGAGAGGAAGTGACCGAGATCCTTATGCACGAGCCCGAGAAGTTCTATATCCGCAGGATAGTGCGCCATACAGCCAAACGGAAGGGGACGGACGAGTTCAGGACCGGCCCGCTTCCCGTCATGCCGATAGCAAAGAGCTATGCCTCCGCCTCATTGCTGGCAGACATGATGATAGGGAAATATGTGGATCACATACCGTTCCACAGACAACTGGAACAGTTCAAGCGTGTGGGGGTACACCTCCCCGCGTCAACGGTCAACGACTGGTTCAAGGATGTGGCGGATCTGCTAAGCCCCCTGTACTTCCGATTATGGGATCTGGTGATGCAGACTGACTACATACAGTCGGATGAGACGACAATCCCCGTGATGAATGACGAGAGACACAAGACGGTCAAAGGTTATATCTGGCTTGTGCGCAGCGTCATGACCGGACGTCAGTTCTTTTACTATGACAAGGGTTCCCGAAGTGGAAAGGTGGTGCTGAAACTCTTCGGCAAGTTCCGGGGAGCCATACAGACGGACGGGTACGAAAGGTACGAGATGCTGGACGCCAAGAAAGGCATTATCCTTCTTGGCTGCTGGGCCCATGCGCGCAGATATTTTTGGGAGGCAAGAAAGAATGACACGCAGCGTGCCGACTATGCGCTCGAACAGATACAGCTGCTTTATGACGTGGAGCGCAAGGCTGACGATGAACGCCTGACCTATGAACAGAGGGCTGAACTTAGGACACGTCTTGCATATCCCATACTTGTGCGCTTCGAGAAATGGCTGGTCAATGAATATCCCAAAGTGATGAAAGGCAGTCCTATCGGAAAAGCCATAAAATATACATACGGAAGGTTCGACAAACTCTCCAGATACCATCTTGACGGTCGCTACAGACCGGATAATAACGAGATAGAAAATAAAGTGCGGCCTGTCGCGTGCGGCAGACGTAATTACCTGTTCTGTGGCAATAATGATGCCGCTGAAGATGCAGCGGTGCTCTACTCGTTCTTCGGCTGCTGCAAGGCTGCCGGGGCTGACTTCCGCACGTGGCTGATCTACTTCCTTGAACATATACATGATTATGACGATGACTACTCGATGGATCTGGCCGAATTATTACCTGACAATCTGTTATCCGGTGGCAAGATATTATCCGTTACGCCACCGGAATCTCCCAAGAAAGACTCCTGATACCTTCATAAATCCCGCCTAAACACGGGAAAACTACCGTTTTATACCAATCAAGACGGGAAAATAGGGAATAAAGTGCCGTTTTTATCTTCATTATCCCCGATAAATAGGGAAAATAAGGGAAAGAATACCCTTTTATACCAATTATGGCGGGAAAGCAGGGATAAAAATACCGCTTTATCCCATTTATCACAGGAAAATAAGGGAAAAGGGGGGAAACTCCCTTTTATCCGCTCCATTAGTAGGAAAAATATCAACTTCTATAGAACCCTGCACATCTTTTGGTTGAATTGATGTAACAATAAATCATAGAACGATAAAATGAATAAACGATATTATGAACATACGTTACCCATTATACGAGGGAGTTTATCGAATACTTACGGCTATATCATGTATGCCGGACAAATTCATCACAATGGAAATGGTTGAACTGGCCGCGACCGAACACCGTCCGGAACTGGTCAACTATCTGCCGGAGAAATATATTACTTCTGAAATACTTGACAGTATATTCAAAACAGATGATTACGGATGGCGTTCCTGGCAGCTTTCGAAGATACCTGAAGAAAAACGTAACCGCCAGATTTGTCTAAGGGCAATAAAGGCCGAAAAGAGTAATTTTCCTGACATACCGGAAAAATACAGGAACAGTGACATACTTGAATCGCTGTTCGCACACAGGAATTTCATGCACTACCTGCATCTGATACCTTCATCCTCATGGAACAACGGAACAGTCCGTGATGCAATATACTCCCTTTACCGTGACGTACAGCAAAACGGAGGTTACCGGTACTGTTCAGAGAGGTATGAACAGCAGTTCTTATATGAAACAAGCGTCATGCTTTCTTTCGTTCCGCGACAAGCCAAGGATTTCAGACTTTGGAAAGAACTGATCCATGACGGACGTATCGCAACCATGACTATCGACAAAATGATGCCTAAATGTTTCAAACAGGCAGCATACTACAAGGAATGGGCCATACGCTGTATCAAGGAAGTGGATACACGCTGGCTTGACTATGACACCGTATGGAAGGCCATCTGTCACAAGACAGGCAACCTGCATGGCATTTTCGATTCATACGGACATTACGAGTGGTTCTCCAAACATGCGGATGATGCCATGGCTGACAAAGCAATGGAGCTGGAACCTAACCTGTTTAACAAACTTCCCGGACGGTTCCGGACACCGGAAAGACTTATTCATACACTTGAAGTAAAAAGAGAAATCAACAGTTACAACTTCATTCTTGAACCGAACCTGATGACGAAAGAGGTCTGTATGGCACTGGCCAGAAGGGATTCGTTCTACCCTGATATTCCATCGGAACGCTGGAACAGGGAACTTGTGGAATATTTCACCGAATACGGCCATAGTCTGCGCTGGCTCCCTCAACTGCCGAAGAAACTACAGACCAGAAAACTTGCCGAGAAGGTTCTGAAGGAGAAGCCTCAATACTTCCATTATCTGCGGATGGAATTCATCACACCTGAAATGTCCAGGTTGTTATGTCAAAAAGACCAGGATAATATCCGGTATTTCAAGGAACGGGTCATGGAATTCCAAAAATATACAGGGCTTCCAGCCGAATTCTATGGATGTGAAACGGATTTCGAGCATATCAGAGACCGTGATGACAGCCGCCGATACTGCCGTATAGGACTCGCTTACATCGCCTTACAAAAATGTAAACGCGGATGGCATGAAAGTGAATATTATCTTATCATGACACGCCATCCCAACCGATATATGCCTGCCAAGACAGTGTTCAGAAAACAGATTACCACATTCCACCGGACATGGCTGGAAAAGACAATATGTGACAACGACCCGCAATTCCGGATTCCGAAGATTCAAAAGGATTTGAAAGATGTACAAGCCATGCGGTATTATGAGGTGGAACATATCCGTACCATCCTCGGATGCGAAATATTCCGCAACTCTTTCATGGGACAGACAGTGGAATACTGTATCCGCAAGGACGGACTGACCTACCATGACAGGAACATGGAAAGGCTCGCCTCCGGCCTGCAATACAAGATCTGTCAATTGAAGGAGCAGGCTGTACTCCCCAAAGGAACAGATGACTCTATGGAAATCAATGCAGAAACGGTACACCGCAATATGGGGTATTGTCTGATTGGAATAGAAGCCTTTGCGGAAGACTACGGACTGGACATAGCCCGGACCTATACCCTGAAAGAGCTGAAGGACGTTATCCATGAACAGGGATACAAGCCTTCACTGGAGAAATACAAAAAAGAAGTCCAACATCTAAATCTTATCTGAATATGAATATTCTCCAAAAAAGAATTGAAAACCTGTGCGATGAAATCATCGGCAGGATACTTGCACTGATGCAGGCAAACTCGGTTTCCGAAGTCGTATTGACAGACAATGACAATCCGGTTTACGTAATCTGGTTTGACAAGACCGGTGATCCGTGCGAATGCTCCGTACACAAGGTAACTGCCGTCGGAGAAGGAATCACACTTGAAGTCCATGATAAGATAACCGGAGAAAATTACAAGGTCACAAGCCGCCATGAGGCGGCTTTGGCCAATCCGGTGTGGCTTAACGAGATACTGGAAGCCATGACTAACATCTTTCAGATAAAAAATACAGGACTGGAAGAAAATGTTATATGTTGCAAATGTGGAGCAAATCATGTAATCTGCAATGCCTTCATCAATCCGAATACAAAACAGTTCTATAATTATGATGATGAGTCATTCCTATATGGATGGTGTGAGAAGTGTGACAATTATACCATTCTCTGCGACATAGAAGCCGTAAAAAATGATATTGAAAACGGTTTCAAGAAATTTGTCGAAACATACGGGAGAAAACCTGAACTTGCAGAGTGCGAGATTATATGGAAAGACAGTCTTAATACTGAATACGTAAACATCGCAATTACTGATATACCTGAAGAATATGATAATACGATATTTTTCTACTGTAAAAGCCTCTCTGATTTGAAATCACTGGCTGACTACGGAAAAGAGGATTTCATAGTAACGGGTTGCATCAACTTCACAGACTTGGGAAATAAAACATAAAATCTTTTTTATCTTTCAAGGTTGCCTGATATGTAAACTTTTTATATCTTTGCTGCATGAAACAGGAACGTACCATATCAGCATACAAGAATTATTTTATGGACTTTATCTCATCTCTCAGAAAAGAGGAAGCCCGCAAGATATACTATATTCTTGATATGCTGAAAGTACAGGAAAGGGTAAACAGCAAGTTCGTGAAGTATCTGCGTGAAGAGCTCTATGAAATCCGTGCTGAATATGGAGGCAATATCTTCCGGGTATTCTTCATATTTGATGACGGGAACATCGTAATCCTGTTCAACGGATTTCAGAAAAAGACACAGAAGACACCGCCTTCTGAAATAGAAAAGGCATTAAAGATAAAGGAGGAGTATTATGAAAGCAAGAAATGAAAACCTGACCAGCATCGATGCTATCATGGATGCGGAATTCGGCAAGCCGGGAACACCTGAACGTGAGGAGTTTCGTAAGGAGGCATACGCCTACTGCATGGGACAGATTATATGCGATGCCAGAAAGAAGGAAAAGATGACCCAGTCCGAACTGGCTGAAAAAATCGGGACCAACAAGTCCTATATCTCCAGAATTGAAAAAGGTATTGTAGATCCGGGTATCAGTACGTTCTGCCGTATCATTGATGCGCTCGGATTGAAGATTGAAATTGTCAAACCGGTATTATAATGGAAAATTATCAGGAAAAAGCCAGAGAAAACTTTTACCGCAACCGTCCATACGGCATTCACATTGATTATGCCCGGAAAGGATTTGTACTGTTCAATCATTATACAAACAGTCTCGGCAAACAGGAAACCGGTTCTATTGAAAGACTTCCCCTTGAAAAGTTCGAGGATGTTGACGCGATACCATTGAACGGGAAAATTATAAAAAATGGTAACCAGACAACAGACATCTATTTCTATACAGACGATTCAAATCCTTACAAAAACATGAAGCTGGATATGGATGCTATGAAACAGTATAACCGATTCATTTATCCCCTGGCACTTTTTTTAGACAGGATATTATAACAAGACAGCCGCGAATCATGACAAATTCACGGCTGTCTTGTTCTCTATGGCATAAACAGTAATCTGTATTCTTCTTTTCTTCTCCTTTCAATTGACAGAATCTTCTTTCCTTTATAGTGACAATATCGTATGAAGTCCGCATAAATGTCCCGGTTACCGGCTTCCAGTTTCCTTATCAACGTGCTTTTGGGCATCCTACCATAACCGAGCAACCTATATGGTCCCACCTGATAAGCAAGACAGGCTATCAGCAATTATCCAAACCCCAGCATTATCCTAAAAATACAGTTTTTTATTCTGTAAATCATTCTGTTATAGGATGAATAGGTTTGGATAATACATTCCTATATCTTTGCTAATGGCACTAAAGCCAATAGGAAGAATATGAATATAGCACAGTTAAAATTAAGCCAGAAGAAGTTACTGGACAACCTCGTTTCCCGTGGTTATGACATTCAGTACATCAAAGGAGTAAAATTTGTTTTAAGACTTCTTTTTGAACATGAAGGATGTTTTCATTCGTATGAACAATTTGCAGAAAAGTTTATCCGTACAAGGGGATATACAAAAGCGACATTGGATCTTAGGATGATGCATTTACGTACTATCCAAGCATATGATGAATTTGGGCACTACCCGGACAAGAAGTCCTTTGTTCCGTTATGCTATCCTTCCAGGTATAATATGCTTAACCCCAGTTTTCAGAAAGTTATAGACATTTACCGGAAACGTGCCGCAGAACATAAAAAGAAGTCCACAGTAAAAATGGAAACCAATACCGTTACAATGTTCCTTTTTGAGATGCAAAAGTTCCACGTCTCTTCATTGGATGAAATCAAAGAAGAACATGTTTTGTCCTTTTTCCTTAAAGAAGAACAGCAAAAGCGTTCAAGGACATATTGCGGTCACATAGCGTCAGCCCTTAAAGAGTTGGGGGATTTATACGACATGAAAAAAGTATTAGGTTATTTCCCTGATTTGAAATATGAAAGGAAAAACTTCAACTATCTTAAGGATGATGAAATCAATGTGATAAAAAATGCTTTGTCAGACTCTAACAATATTTTGACTTTCAGGGAAAAAGCTATAGTTTCATTGGCCTTATATACTGGCATAAGAGGATGCGACATTGCCAACTTGAAATTGACAGACATAGATTGGAAGAAGGAACGAGTCAGCTTCGTCCAGGAAAAGACTGGTAATCCGATAGTGTTGCCCCTTCTTCCTCATGTTGGAAACTCATTGTTTGATTACATACGTAATGAACGGGACAATGAGGCCGGATCCGTGTATCTGTTTCCCAACAAGAAGAATGCGACAGAAAGGTTGGAGAACAAAAGTATCGGCACCATTGTCAATACAGTCTTTGAGAAACTAAACCTTAGAAAAGGTGAATCCGGGCGTGGAGTCAGCGTATTTCGGCACAACCTCGCCTCTAAATTACTTGGTAAAGGTACCGAGATTAGGGTCATCAGCCATATTTTAGGACATATCTGTTCTTCATCTATAGTCCCATATATAGATGCTGACATCCCTCATCTGAGAGAATGCGGAATCAATATTGAATGTTATCCAATAAGAAAGGAGTTGTTCGAATGAAAACAGATTCACATCTACCCCAATTTGCAGATTTGATGTCTGAATATGTCAATTTCATCTCTGGTATCGGAAAATGTGACTATATAACCCGCATATACCTGAACTCTTTCGCCAAGTACTGTATGAATCATGGCGGAGTGCTGTCGGATGATATTATCTCCGGATGGGCATCAAGGACAGATAAGGAAAGCTATTATACAAACCGTAACCGATGCATTATTTTGAGGCGCTTCATCCGTTATATCCGGTCGAAATATGGGGCACCGTTCAAATTGCCATCATATCCTCCGGACATAAAATACACACCTAAGCCAAAGCGTATTCTTGTTTCAGAACAGCCATACTCTTATTCCGCAATATCCCATATAGTCAAGAAATATGAACTTTACAAAAGAGCCTCTGGAAAATTCAGTAGGCGGACAATGGACAAGATTCGCCGTTTCAATGACTTCTGCGCCCATAATTATCCGTCAGCTGAAGCTCTTACAGAAGAAATTGTCCTTGATTATTGCAAGAAGAAAAAAACGGAATCCGCAAAGTCATGCAATAACAGAATTGTAGGTGTCAGAGGATTTCTGAAATATGCGAATAGCCGTGGTTTCGTAAATATTCCTCTTCCATCCACCATTCCAAGAGTCAATGTCACATCATTCGAACCACATCCGTTTACTCCAGAAGAGCTTGCAAGATTCTTTAATGAAGCGGACAATCTCGAACCTCCAATAAATTGCCGTGACATGAGGGCTGCGCTTATGAAAGTGGAAGTTCCGGTCTTTTTCCGACTTTTGTACAGTACAGGGATGCGTACAACAGAAGCCCGTCTGCTCAGAGTAGAAGACGTGGACTTGCAATCCGGTGTTATAAATATAAGATACACAAAGAGCATAGATGAACATCGGGTTGCCTTGCACGAATCCATGTGGTCGCTATTGCAGATGTATAATGTCAAAATGGAAAATCTCATGCCCGGAAGAAAGATATTCTTTCCTAACGAGTACGACAAACCATATTCCGGAGAATGGGTAACGGCAAGTTTTAAGAAAGTATGGAAGAAAGTCAGTACGGCACACGCAAGAGCATATGATTTTCGCAGTCACTATGCGGTCGTGAACATAAACGGTTGGGATCACTGCGGCATTGAATGGATGGACAAACTCTTATATCTCAGCCGTTCCATGGGACACCGTTACATTCAAAACACATTATATTATTACAGGCTTGTACCGCTGTTTGCACACCAGTTGGAAAATCTGACAGGAGGTGGGTATGAAGAACTTTTACCTGATTTAAACGACTATTTTGAATATGAAGACTAAAGCAGAACATTCAATTATCGCCGATGCCATCCATGAGTGGCATACGGTTTATCTTCCGTGTATAAGGAATCTGAGCCATAGCGCTTTAAAATCATACGGAGAGGGAATGGGAATCTATATAGATTTCCTTGAATCCTCGAAGGGAGTCACCTCAAATACCATTTGTGGGGAATGCTTCCGTAAGGACTGGATTGAAGAATGGATTGCGTGGCTGAAAGAAGTAAGAAAATGCAGCCCGCAAACATGCAATCATCGTCTCTCCATATTGAAAAATTTCCTCCGTTTCCTTGCGCACAAGAAAATCCAATTCATAAAATATGATTGTGATGCCGCTGAAATAAAAAGAATGCAGCAACCTAAAAAACAAGTGGAAGTAATCACAAAAGATACAATCAAACGGATTTTTGCAAGCATCAATACACGGACATTGATAGGTAAGAGGGATTTTGCCTTGTTCAATCTTTTATATAGTACCGGAACAAGAATAGATGAAATATTATCATTAAGGCTGTCGGCACTGCACCTGGATGAAACGAAAAGTTACATTCTTGTTTTGGGTAAAGGGAATAAACAACGTACCATTTATTTGTTGAACAGCATGGTAAAAATACTGAAACATTATGTGAAGTTGTTCCATCCGGCCAATCCGTTACCTTCTGATTTTGTATTTTTCCCCATATATGGCCATGCAAACAAAAAAATCACTTCAGAAGCGATTAGCAAGCGGTTGAAAATGTATGTTAGAATTGCGTCTCAGGGGCTACTTGAAATTCCTGCGGATTTTCATTGCCATAGTTTTCGGCATGCACGGGCTACCCATTGGTTGGAAGACGGTGTAAACTTGGCGCAGATACAAAAACTATTGGGGCATGAGAGCATCGAAACGACAATGAAATACGTAGGAGTTTCATCAGAACAAATGGTACAAGCTTTATGCTCTATGGAAGACAATCTGACTTTAGGCGTTGAAAAGAAATATAAGAAAATCAGAAATAAAGATTCATTAGCAACAGTTCTTGGATTGAGATAATACTTAGTAATAAATGAGTGACTGTTCTTGAATAATGGAACAATCACTCTTTATTATCTGCTACTAAAATATAACAATTTACTGATATTCAATACAATAAAAAGTCAAGTTGGGATAATATTTTGGTTTGGATAACTGTTCTTATCCGAAATTTCGGATAAGAGCAACGAATCCTTTCCCAGATGTCGGAACAATGCACACATTTCCTTCAGGTCTTTTCTCAGAATACTGTCTCCCTCACTTTCAGTCAGTCTGGCAGGAAACTTTTCCCCTTTTCTGATACGGTGACCGTATGCAACATACGGATAATGTTCCGGACCATGCCATCCTTCGTATTTCTTGATACACCTGACAGCCGTTTCCCAACGTGAGTCTTCCAAATTCCCCTGTGCACGCAGGGAAGTTACCGTCATGGCCAGTACCACCAATGGCAGTGCTGATCTTAGAAGTCTAACGGTTATTATAGGGCACCTCCTTCCTGAACTGACAAAGAATCTTCCACGGCATCCGTCTCTTCATCACCTGCATTGTTGAAGTCAAATTCCATTTCCGTCATGTTTCCCCAGTTGTCCTCGACAACGACAATGAAGTTCTGCGCCTCGTCACATAGTGAAGTATAATACAGCCTGAACTTCCGGTTCTCCAGCAGATAACGGTCATTCGGCTTGAATTCAAGACCGTTGTCCAGTTTCAGGGAACCTTCCCCGTCATACTGGAAATAACGGATCGTATAGACCGTACCGTCAAAATCGCCCTCACTTTTGAGCTCGCATCGTATTTCCGCCGTCTCATTCCTGTTCAGTTCCTTGGGAACTGGCATTGTTTCCACGGTAAACGGATAACTCTGCTGGATTTCCAGCTCGGATTCGCACGAGGTCAGTACAAGACTGACCAGACCTATGCAGAACATGGCAATCTTGCCTGCCAACCCAAATCCTTTTCTTATATTCTTTCCTGTCTTCATTTGTTTTCCTTTGTTTTTGTCATATATTCATTCAAGTCCTTAAATCCATCATACAAACCAGAACAGTCCGTAACCTTGTTCCCGAAATGTATGTTCAAAGTCTCCAATGCGGTAATCCCGGCCCGGTCACGGTCAAAAAAGCACCGGATTTTGCCATAGCCCTCCAGAACGGCATACGACCGTTCCAGATTGGATACAGAGTTCAGCACCAGGCAGTCCTCGTCCGCCACAGTCCGCAATACCAATGCCGAAAGGAAATCCACAAATCATTCAAACACACAGCACGTATCCTGTTTCTTTCCGGACAGGGACACACAGGAAATGTCCTTGGGAGAGATGCATCCCTTGAACATCGGGTTACGGAGTTCATAACCGCCGCTCCGGTTCATGAAGCCTATGGCAAAATACCGTTTGCCCCGTATTCCATAAGCCACTTCCTTGCAGAATCTCCCGGCTATGGCCGGATCAATTCCTCTCTCTTTCAGGTAGCTATTCAATGCCTCATGACTCAGTTCCGTCACTTTCACGTCCTCGAATCCGGAAACGCGGGGTATCTTCTTACGTTCCTGTAAAGGCCGGAGGGGAAGGATGCCGGATTTCCCTGAAAGGAACTCCAGCTGTTCCATGAAACCGGTACTTCCGGTCAGTTCTCCGGCAAGATGGAAGATGTCACCTCCCTTTCCGAGGCCAAAATCAAACCAGACATTCCGCTGCGTATCCACCTTGAAGGATGCGGTTCTCTCATTTCTGAAAGGCGATCTGAACCAGACATCATTTCCTTTACGGGATACAGGCATATGCCCCAGATTTTCAAGAAAACCGACAAGGGAAATCTGTCTAATCTGTTCCAGTTCCATAACCCACTAATTTATCATAAAACGGATGCCGATTCCATACTGGGGATGGCAATGTCCGAGACTTCCGCCCCACAGGAAACGCTCACGCAAGGAAGCCGTCAATGCCACACGGTCGGCAAGGTACAGTTCCATCTCCAGCGTCAGGGCACAGCCGTACACAAAGGCATCGCCGTTTTTCAGGGTGGCTCCGTCATAGAGTTTTTTATCGGACCAGTTTATCGTCTCATATCCGGCCAGTGCCGATCCTCCTAGATTGAGGAAGAACACTTTTCCCGCATCGGAAAGGAAATTCAGGTAATAACCGCCTTCTGCCGTAAACTGCGCAAAAGGGATGGTCACATGACGGTAACCGTGTTTCATATGCAGGTATTCCGCTCCATATACCCATTTGTTCCCGCCTTTGGCATAGCTTAAAAATATCATTCCCATATAGTATCCGTTATCGGAAGCCATACCTCCACGCATTTCCACACCCTGCATCCTTGGCAGAATCCGCTGGGCGTCTGCCTGTCCCACGGAAAGGACAAGCAGCAATGCCAGCATATACAATACTTTCGTTCTCATCGTACCTTCAGTTCATTGATGGTTTCCGCATGCACCAAGTCTTCGTTGACCACCTCAAAACTCTGGTGACGGCCGCCCTGTTTCTCATACATCTCCACAACCAGTTTCTTGTCGTCCGGTATCGTAAACTTGGGAAGGGCGAATACCGTGCATTCCGAATCCCTGCCGTTTACACGTGTCACATAATTATAGGCACGCAGCGGATAAATCACCTGCTCCTGCATGGCCGTACGCTTCATCACCTTTTTGTCCACCACCTTGAACGTAATGAAATCCACGTCAAAGGGCACATTCGAGGAGTTCTTTACCTGGGTATGGAAATAAAGCAGGTCATTATGGGTGTACAGTCCTTTGAGCAGATACTGGATACCGAAACGCTTGCAGCCGATATGACGGATACGGCGCTTGTCATTCTCATACACGGATTTCATGATAAGACGTACCAGACGGGGTGACTCGTTATCCAGCTCGGTCAGATAGATTTCCATGGCATTGTTGGGACGGTTCACCGATTCTCCGTCATGGATGAAATCACACATCTCCACATTCAGCAGCAGCGGCTCATCGGCATACTTCACGTTGAAGGTATAGAAGTTCCCGTCTTCGGTTATTACAGACATATTGGTCTCCTCCCTGAAATTGCGTGTCGTGGCCTTTACTCGGATTACATTCTCGGCACCGTCGGCCTTGCCGGCTATCAGGTTTGTAGAACCGAGATCCACATACTTGACCGGAGCCGGGAAAATGACATGGACGGTCTTGTCATACGTTATTTCCAGTCCGTGCGGCGGAATCATCTGGCTGAAACCGATCTTGCGGGTCAGCCCCTCATAATAATCACCGCTACTCTGCTGCGCCCAGGCAGCCGATACGCCCAGCAAAAGGGCAAACATCATCAGAATCTTCTTCATGTGCTTTTGTTTAATGGTTGTCTTTTCTTTCATAGTTTACTGTATTTCATTTCTCCGGTGAATGAAGCAGTATCCGGTGTCCGGCCTTCAAAGTAATCTTTACCGTACGCATCCGTTTGGATATGTACTGGGAAACGCCCTGTATCACACCTTTTCCCAAATCTGAGGCAATCTGCGCCCCGGCATCGGTGGAAATGTTGATGCTGCTGTTCATCGAGGTTCCCATGTTGGCGGCAATCTCTCTGGCAGCGTCATATTCCAGTGAGCCCGGCACCAGGATTCCCTGCTGTCCGTCCAGATCATAGACTTCCAGCTCCACCGGCAGGATAGTTCCCTTGTATTCCACGGCATTGACCATGATTTCCAGCCGTTCACCCTGTATACGTGTGCCACCTACCAGTACAGTCCCTTTCGGTATGAAACGTCCGGCAACGGACATGGGCTCGGTAAGCCGCAGGCGCAAGGCCTGTCCGTCGGATACGGTCTGTGTTCCGTGTACACAGGCAGCAATGGTATTGCCTTCCGTTACGGTCTTCCGGTCAACAGCCGTATTGAAACCGGCATTGCGTTCTCCCGAAAAGGCGGATATGAACTCTTCGTCGCTCATGGGTCTGGAAAGCGAGGATACCACCTCATTGTGGACCTGTTTCACCGGCATGGCTTTTTTGTCCTCCACTTTTCTGACGGGAGAAGGAGTCTCCACTGCCTGACGGTTATTGTATTTGGCGGCCAGTTCGTAGGATTTTTCCATCAGGGCCATCTTTTCCTCCATGCCTGACAGTGGCTCCTGTTTCTGCTGCTGTTGCTGCATACGCTCCAGTTCCTCAATCCTTTCCAGAAGCCTTTCCTTTTCCGGATCGGTCCGCGGTTCATAGATGCTTCCCAGCGTACGGTTCATCTCACGGTAGGCTCCGGCTGAGGAACTGACCGGTCCGGCATTGCCTTTTTCTGTTTCCGTTTCCGTGTTTGTTTTCCTCTCCGGTGGAATATTATCGGGAAGACGGACACTGTCTTTCCGTTCCTCTTTGGCAAACATGGACTCCGCAGCTTCAAAGAATGTCTTCCTTTTCCTGCTTTCCTGTTCCATCAGAGCCTTTTCATAGGCATCCTTCTTGTTCCCTTCCAGGCGGCTGTCCTCGGGAGAAGGGATTTCCGTATTGAATCCCTGTCCTTTATCCTGCCGCCCCCGTTCCTGCCCGGAAGGTGAGAATATCAGATAGAAACTTCCCAGACACAGCAGGAACATCAGCGGATACACCACAAATCCGGCGCGTTTGCGTTTCTGTTCCTCACTCAGCGGCTTCCTGTCCTTTGAGGACCGGAGCCTGAACGGTTTCATCAGCCGTTCCATTACTTTCTTGACTTTTTCTTTCTCCATTTCTTACAATAGATTGAATGAACTCCATACGGAGTGAATCCTTTTCCATAAATTCCATTCCGGACTCCCGGTTCTTACTGCCTATAAACGGTCTGCATGCCGTATAGACACATGCGGCGGCAAACGGGACAAACAGTATCCAGAGAACGGCCTTGCGCTGTTTCACGGTAAGTCTGTGGCAGAACCTCCTGAGTTGAAGGTCCGCCTGTCTCGTCAGGTTCCTTTTCATCGCTCTACACTCCTTATGTCCTTGTTTTCCAGTATGATCAGATGTTCGATGATAAAGCCGTTGGGATTGTCATCGGAACGGGAGGTATTCTGAAGCTGGCAGTCAGTCACCAGCGAACGTTCCGTCACGTTACTCTCACGGATAATCATCTGGCGGGCATACGTCCTGGCCCTGTAGGGGTAGCCGGAAAAGTCGCAGACCACGCTGTCCACCCGTACCACCTGGTTGATGTTGCCGGAAATGAGACGGTTGTAATATCCTTTCTCGGCAAAATCCACATAGTAATGATAGGCACTTTTGTCCGCCAGCTGCAAGGCACGGTTGATATTGTGCTCTATGGCATCCTTCTGCGGCGACAGCCCGAAAAATAGCTCATGGAACCTTCTTACATGCTCCCTGGCTTCAGCCGGACGGTTCTGTGAAAGATCCTGTGAAAGGGCAAGCATCAGTGACTTGCCACCATCGAGTACATAAATTTTCTCACGCTGTTTCTCCGCAAAGCGGTATGAGTTCCACAGGGCAAAGACGGTAACGAGCGTACAGCATCCGACAAAGACCGCAAGCATCAGACGTATCCGTCTGAAACTGCTTTCAATATTGGTCAGTGATTTGAATTCCATCTGTTTTCATGATTTTTATGTTCCTGTTCTGTTTATTTTCCACGCAGACGCCCTCCGATATTTCCCAGTCCGGAACCTGCGGCACCGGCTGCAAATCCTCCGGCCTTGGTCGCGGTACGGTTGATGTTGCGGTTATAGTTTACGCCACCGCCTGCCTGCACAATCCATCCGGCCACGGTCGGCACGGTAAAATATCCGATGATACCTATCAGCATGAAGATCACATATACCGAATTGGAGTTGTCCAGCGAATAGTTCGGATTGTTCTGGAGCTCCAGGATGTCGTTCTGCAGCATAAGTACCTGAACCTTGGCCAGCATACAGCTGAAAAGGTCACTCACGGGAAGCCACAAATAGACGGAAATGTAACGTGTGAACCACTGGCTGAGCGTGGACTGGAAACCGTCCCACACACTGAAGGCAAAGGCAATGGGACCAAGGATGGACAATACCACCAGAAAAAAGGTCCTTACCGTATCTATCAGCAAGGATGCGGCGGCAAAAAGCAGTTCCAGCAGACTGCGGAAGGCGTCACGGATATTCTTTTCCAGATTGTACATGCCCACTTCCATATACATGCCCATACGGGTTGCCATGGCATCGGGCGACCATCCGAGCTCGTCCAGCTGACGGTCAAACTCCTCATCGCTGACCAGATAGGCCGTTTCCGGATTACGGAGCATGGCTTCACGTTCCAGCCTGTCCTTCTGTTCACGGTACTGCTGCATGTCCATCGTCTGCCCCTCAAGCATCTTGTGGGTTCCCTGCACAATCGGACTCAGCACCGTATTCATCGTTCCGAGTACCAGAGTCGGGAAAAGCATGATGCAGATGCCTATCGCAAACGGGCGCAGAAGCGGATACACGTCTATCGGTTCGGCACGGGCAAGCGACTGCCAGACACGGACGGCCACATAGAACAGGGCACCGAGTCCGGCAAGTCCCTTGGCCACCTCCAGCATATCCCCGCAAAGGGGCATCATTTCATTGTAAAGGCTCTCCAGAATGGTATGGAGATTCGAGAAATCCACAGATAACAATACCATAGGCTACCAGTATTTGGAGGTGTCATTGCCATAGAGTTTCAGGACACGGTCAAGGTCATTCTTCTTGCGGGCACGCAGGAAACTCACGGCTATATTCCTGTTCGTATAGTAATTCACGAGATTGCGGTAACGGCGCATACTGGCATAACAGTCATCCACCACGTCCATACGGTCCTTGTCGGTCATGGAAAGGGTGCTGACGTTGATTACCTGCCTGAGGTCCTGCAACACCCCGTTGCTCTCTTCCAGAAGTTTGGTATAACCGAAAGCGATGGCATCCAGCTCTTCGGGAGAAAAGTTCTCGTCACCCAGCATCTTCTGGAAATTGGTCACGTAGATTTCCGACACATCACCGACCATCAGGATAATCTCACTGACCTTACGGGCATCCTTCACCAGATTGTTGACGGACTTCAGGGCATCATAGTATTTCTTGTACTGCTGGTATATCTTCACCGTCTCCGCAAAATTCTGGGCGGTACTTGTCGCAGTTGAAGAGGTATGCACGATATTGTCCGACATGTTGATGATACTCTGGGCAAGGTTTCCCGGATCGGTCACCACCCACTGTGCCCGTATCTGTCCGGCAAGAAAAAAGGTTCCTGCACAAAGCAGCAGCAGTCTTTTTCTCATGGACGTACCTCCTTCCTTACATAGTCACCGTTCGGAGAAAAGGTCAATACGTCAGCCGCCTCATTGTAGGCGATGTCTATGCGGTAGCCGGTATTGATGAACAGGTTACCGTTTTCTTCCACCAGCAGATAGGTTTCCGGCTTCAGCTTCCGTGTCTTTCCGCTGCGGGCGAAGACCGTCACCTTGTAGGCGTCCCCTTCCTTATATATAAGGACATCGGGCTTGCCTTCCACACTGCTCCATGAACCGCACAGGCGGTCACAGTCCTTGAACCTGCTTTCACTACAGCTCTGTAGCAGCAATGATGCCGCCCCGATCAGGCAGGCGGCCAGTCTGTACAACTGTCTGTTTTTCATGTATTGTCTTTTTAATGATGTTGTTCTTGTTTTACTGAATCTCTCAAAGTCCCATCTTGCGTCTCTTTGGCTTCGGACTGACCGGGATGCGGACTTTTCCGGTCGGTCTGTCCTTACAGGCTGGCTGCCGACATTCCTTGCGGATAATGGTATCGTCCTTTTTGTTTGGGGACTTCAGGCCAACCATGGTTTCAAACCTGGCATAAAGTTCTTTATATGCCTTTTCTGCCTGTTGCCGCCTGATTTCATCCGGAGAATTCCGGTCAATGCCGTATTTCATGAGAAAACCGGAATTAATAAAAGGGCTGTCAATATTCTTCGGGTTGGCTATGAAACCTCCCAGCTTTTCCAGTTCCCCGTACAGCTTGTCGAGATACTGTACGGGAGGAGGGGAACAAAGCCGCTCGAAGACCTTCTCCACAGCATGTGTCAGTCTTACATCGACCTCCACGGCATCAGGTATCTCGCCTCTGAGCCTTCTTTCCCTGTAATCTTCCGGTTCCATACTTTCAAGCCGGTGATACAGCTCATAGTCTTCTGAAAATCCGTAATATTCACGGATATCCTTCGGTATGTCCCATCCGTTCATCAGGGACCGGTAGAGACATTCAATTATCTCCTTACGCTTCCTTTCATCCGATTCAAAACTGTCATTCATAACCGTTATGCTTTACCGTTTGACATTTTCCTTTCCCTTCTCATTTCCGCAATGCGTTTCACGGCCAGTTCCAGATTTCCGCCCAGTTCCTTGGTCAGCTTCTGCAATTCCAGCTTTTCCGACTCTTCCGTGGTATATACGGCATATTCCTCATCGCTGACTTCCGTGGCATACACGGCCGAGTGGGTACCGCCAAGACCGATCCAGACCTCACGGTAGAAACGTCCGGGATGGTTGGCCTGGTTAATGGACAGGATCTGTCCGCGTTCCTTGTCGGTCAGTCCGAGAAGCCGCTGGATATGGTCGAACTTGTTCATGTATTTCCGCTGGTCAAGAAGAATCTTGCAGTCACTGTTGTTGATGATAGCTTCCTTCACGACAGGGGAACTGATAATGTCATCCACTTCCTGGGTGACCACGACAGCCTCCCCGAAATATTTTCTGACGGTCTTAAAGAGATACTTTATGTACTCACTCATATTGGCGGACATCAGGGCTTTCCAGCATTCCTCAATGAGTATCATTTTGCGGATGCCTTTCAAACGGCGCATCTTGGCGATGAAGGTTTCCATGATTATCAGCGTGACCACGGGCAGAAGCACCTTGTTTCCGCTGATATTGTCCAGTTCAAATACGATAAAGCGCTTGTTGGTAAGATCCAGTTCCTTGTCCGAATTAAGCAGGAAATCATAATCACCGCCACGGTAGAACGGTTCCAGCACGTTCAGGAAACCGTCAATGTCAAAATCCTTCTCACGGACTTTCTTCTCCTCAATCATCCGGCGGTAGTCATCACGCACAAACTCGTAGAATCCGTTGAAATCGGGTCTGACATCCCTGTTTTCCGTCATCCTGCGGATGTATGCGTTCACCGCTCCCGAAAGGGCCACTTCTTCCGAACGCCTTGGGGCTTCATCCTCACGTTTCCAGAGTGTGAGTATCAGTGTCTTGATGCTTTCACGCTTTTCAACGTCAAATTCCCCGGAATCCGTATAGAACGGATTGAAGGCGATGGGATTGTCCTCCTCATAGGTGATATAGATACCGTCCTCGCCATGTGTCCGGTCATGAATCAGGCTGCAAAGTCCCTGATAGCTGTTTCCGGTATCCACCAGCAGGATATGGGTACCCTGTTCATAATACTGGCGGACAAGGTGGTTCGTAAAGAAGGATTTACCGCTGCCGGAGGGACCGAGTATGAACTTGTTGCGGTTGGTGATGATTCCCTTGCGCATGGGCAGGTCACTGATGTCCAGATGAAGCGGTACGCCGCTCTGCCTGTCCGTCATACGGATACCGAACGGGCTGGGCGAACTGCGGTAATTCGTTTCCGAAGCAAACAGGCAGACAGCCTGTTCCAGAAAGGTATAGAAACTTTCCTCAGCCGGAAAATCGCCCGCATTGCCTGGAATACCAGACCAGTACAGCACCGGGGTATCTATCGTGTTGTAATGGGGTACGCATCCCATCAGGGCAAGCTGGCTGCCGGTATCGTTCTTGATACGCCTTAACTCTTCCTCGTCTTCCGCCCAGGCCAGTACGTTACAGTGGCACCGAACCGGAACAAGCCCTTTCGTATGCGCCTCGTCAAGATACATTTCTGCCCATTCATAGTTCACGGCATTGCTGCGGCTGTATTTCGACAGGGACAGCATGTTGCGTGAAGTCTTTTCCATGCGTTGCAGGATTTCCTGCGCATCATCGATGAACACGTACTGCGAATAGACATGGTTGCATGAAAGCAGAAGTCCTACCGGAGCCGCAAACGAAAGACGGCAGTCGCTACGGTCAGTGGACAAGCGCTCATAACGCATGTCCGTGCCCACACTGCCGGGAAGCTCTTCCGTATCGGAAAGCACATGCAGGCAAAGACGTTTGTCACCGATGCGCATACGTTCCGGATCAAGGCAGATGTCCTGTAATACGGGGTGCGTGTCCTCCATACCGAGAGTCAGGTATCTTTCAATCAGCCCGGGACATTCTTCCGTTCCGACCACCTCTTCAGTTCTGAGACGCTTCATCCTGACATGCCCCGAATCGTTCATGATACGCTCGAACTGCTCCACCGCCTCCAGAAATTTCACGACCGAATCCCAGTCCGTGATTTCCTTGGGAAGGATATAGCCGCGGCACAGGGTACTGAAATCACTGCGGCGACGGGCACGTTCGCGTGTAGTCTTTGTCAGATACAGGAAGCAGCGGTGTCTGAGATACGGGCGTTCGTTGAAATGACGCTCATAGCTGCGGGACAGGAAACTTTCCGTCCCGTCTCCTTCGCTCCGGTAGTTTTCCTTGACGAACCAGTCCTGCTTGTACACGACAGAATAATTGGGAAGCACCTTCATGGCCTTTACCCAGGTACCGTGAATGGCTTCGTATTCCGTCGCCGTCACCGTGTACAGTTCAGGCAGCTCGACCTCGAAGGCTACCGTAATGTCCGCATCCTTGCTTACGATGCAGTTGTTTTCCACGGCCAGAATCGGGAATCTGTCTTCCAGATCACAGGCCTTCAATACACTTCTCATTTCTTTCTCTTCTTTTTGGTTAATGCTCTGAATATTCTGCGACGGGCTGACAAATAGCGCGGATGGCGTTTTTCGGCCAGCATCTTCATCAGCCCGTGCTCACCGTAGCGGGCATTCATGCGGAAGGTCAGCCATACGGCCAGGGTACCGGATACCGCCCCGAAAGACAGGCATACCAGCTGGCTGACACCGGCCATATACAGGACAACCACCGCAAGAAAGACCGATACAAGGCCTCCGGCAAAAAAGAACAGGTACTGTGATTTCAAGCCCTTGAACTCAATCGGACGGCCTGCTCCTTTGTTGATACGGTAATCCATGGCTTACAGGAAGAAGGAACGGAGAATGGTAGCGGCCACAATCAGGAAGATGCAGGCGAAGAACCAGCTCGCCGCAGTCTTGGACGTATCCGGGTCACCGCTGCTGAACTTGCCATACGTCTTTATACCGCCGACCAGACCGAGCACGGCTCCGATGGCATAACACAATTTGGTGGCCGGATCGAAATACGAAGTCATAAGGCTGGTAGCCTCATTGATGCCGGCAAGACCCTGTCCCTGTGCGAAGGCACCTGCCGCTGCCAGCACACACAATACTGAAAATAGGATTCTTCTCTTCATTGTCGAATCATTTTGGGGTTTGACATAAATGTTGAATTCGACTGCAAATATATAAGGCTTAAACCGCTGTGATACAACACCGTCATCAGGTGTCACCAGATGTCATCAGATGTCATTCAGGAAACCTTACAGACATAAAAAAAGCATCCCGAAAAGATTTCCGGGATGCCTGAATATATCGGTGTCAGATATATTTCCGCCACTCGTCAGACGGTTCATTCCCATCCTTTACTTTAAGCGGTCTGGGATTGCCGTCCTCATCAAGATACCTGTCTATCAGTTCCTCTACAATCGCGGAATTCTCCATATTGGAAAGGAACACGTCAATCAGGCTGGTCTGCCTGATGGAGAACAGGACACGAGCTGCCTGCATGGCCTTCTCATGGTCGGCTTCATCCTGATGTGTCAGATATTCGCCGAGTACTTCCATGTCCCTGCTGGACAGAACAAGTGATACGGATTCCACTTCGGGAGACTCCGCATCAAGGTCTTCCTGGACTTCCTGCAGGAGTTTCATCTTTTCCAGCTGAAGGTTGCATTCCACATCTTCCTGCTGCACATCCTCCTCCTCACCGATAAAATTCCTTTCAAGTGGCTGGCTCATGAAGGGAGCGGCAGTCTTTCCGGCATTCTCGTCCAGATAGACATAACGGGTACTTCCCATCACTTCTGTATCTGAAACCGCAGATTCCGTTACGACAGTTTCTTTCTTTTCCTTCTTCACGCAAGGTTTCCCATAAAGCAGGGTACAAACAGTTTCGATACGCCTTCTCCAGCCATACACGCTGTACAGCAAATAGCCTATACAGACAATCCGTACACAGAAGTATATCAGTTCTTCCATAAAGAATCCTTATAGAGAAAACATTCAAGTTCATTCTTCAGCAATTCTCCGTGACGTTTCAAGTGTTCCTCCACGATATTGCTCACATAGACTGAAACACTCATGCCGGGAGCCATAAACGGAATAAGGCGGCTTGCCTTGTTGTACAAACCGCAACGGATACGAATCTGGCGTCCTTTCCCGACTGGAGCATCGTTCAGATAGACACGGCTATATTCGGGAAAACAGTTCGCTATTCCTATTTTCTCATTCAATTCTCTGACCTGTCTTTTCAGTGAACAAATCTTATTGGATAGTAAATAAACGCAACATAACAGCAGACCGCAAACCAATACGGCAACAGTCAATACAATCCACATCATTTTCAGAATGTTTTTTGGGTTTTTCGGCGAAACAGCTCGCCAAGCTCTTCACTGTAAGTCTCAAGATGGTGTGCCAGCACATTATCCAAAAAAGCGGGCACACTCATGTCATCACTCAGAAGGGGAAGGATACGGGCCAACCTGCAATACATGTCATAGCTGATATAGGTCTGCTTTCTGTGTACGGACTTCTTTCTGTCCAGAAACAGTTCCTTATACATTTCCACCTTCTCTTCCAGTCCGGAGTCAGCGCGAATCGTCTTGCGGGACTTTTCCTGTCCCTGTGTCTTTACTTCCGGCACATTTTTTTCCTTTTCTGTGACAGGAAGAACATTCTCGCCGACATCTGCTCCAGATTTACCACAGGAAATGGATTCACTGGCCATCATGTCCTTCAAGGCATCCTCATCCACCTTGAATATCTCTCTTTTCTTTGCCATAGTTCTTATCCCGGAAATATGATACGTTCCATCTCCTGGGCAAAAGCCTCAAGACGGCTGTCTTTCAGTAGTGATTCGGAAGGAGGAAGAAGGGTGCAGCGGAAATGCTGTCTGGAAGAAGGTGTCATTTCCTTGTTGAAGCGTTCAAGATCAGGAAGTACGGTTTCAAAGACCTTCAAACCCATACGGAGCACTATTGCATTATACATTACATACAGTTCTTTGGAAGTACGGCTGTCCATACGGTTCCAGAATAAACGTATGTCCTTCAGGGGAGCTTCCGGATGCTGTCCGATAAAATCCTGAACGGTCGATACAAAGGAAAGGCTGCTCTGCATGACCATACGGTCCTTTACAATGGGAGTAAAGATAAAATCCATGTTCATGACGGACTCGAATACACCACGGGAGTTCACCGTTCCGGGAAGATCGAAGAATATCAGGTCATAGTCGCCTTCCAGTTTGCCGGGAATCTCTGCGGCTGCCTCCGGCGTGGAAGTGACGATTGGATAGGCCTTACGGGAACCGTCTTCAAACTGACGGCAGAAAAGTCGCTGGTGATACTCGCTTTTCTCAAGGTTCTTCAAATCCCTTCCCCTTAGTTTTTCCAGACTGAACTGTGGATAGTCACAGTCAACGACAGCAACTTTCAGACCTTTTACATAATTAAAATAACTGGCAAGAACCGCTGTTACCGTGGACTTGCCCACACCGCCTTTCTGATTGCTGAAGGCGACAAGAATCGGACGTTTGTTCATACCTTTTGTTTTTGGGGTTAATATTCACTTTTTCTTTCACTAATCTTATAATGGCATTACGCTATTGTGATACTATTGTTGCCATGTTATTATGTCATTATGTTATTGCAATACTATGTTGTTATGTTATTATATCCTTATGTTATTGCAATACTATGTTGCCATGTTATTATGTCATTATGTTATTGCAATACTATGTTGCCATGTTATTATGTCATTATGTTATTGCAATACTATGTTGCCATGTTATTATGTCCTTATGTTATTACAATACTATGTTGTTATGTTATTATGTTATTATGTTATTGCAATACTATGTTGTTATGTTATTATGTTATTATGTTATTGCAATATTGCACGCTTAAATCGCGTCAAAAATAAGGTCTTTCAAGCATACAGGTAATATGTAGCCTGCACCATGACATCAGATGTCATCAGACGTCTTTATATGTCATACAATCCACTATTTCACAACTGTTTACACGGTCATAATTTTGCAAAGTCAGAACTAAAAAATGGCTTGGAACATCTTCCGACGGACAGCAGCACTCCGCTCACGTCGCGCAGCAATCCGCCGGAGGTGGATTCTCTGTTCAAACGAACAGAGCAAGTTGTGTTTTTGTACGACAGAAAGTATTCTGCCATACAAAAACCAACTTGCCCTCCCTAACGGTCGGGAGATTTTCCTCCAAAGTCGGAAAATCTGACGGAGAAAGAAAAATAACCCAAAAGCAGAAAAGCATGGAGAAAAAACAGGCAAGAAGGACAGGCAGAAAACCGAAGACTGATCCGGCGGACTACAAGTACAATTTCCGTCTGAACGCACAGGAGAAAAGCAGATTTGAAAGACTGTTTCTGGAATCCGGAGCAAGGGACAGGACAATCTTTATCAAGAAATCAATCTTTTCAGAACAGCTGAAGGTAATCAAGGTGGACAAGGTTTCCATGGACTATTACATCCGGCTCGGGGAATTTTACAGACAATTCCAGGCAATAGGCAACAATTACAATCAGGTCGTAAGGGCCGTACAGAAAAACTTCGGGGAAAAAAGGGCGATGTCCTTGCTTTACAAACTTGAAAAGGCTACCCTGGAACTGATACTGCTCAACAAACAGATTATGGCCTTAACTAAAGAATATGAAAAGAAATGGTTGCAAAGATAAGTCACGGAGAAAGTCTTTACGGGGCACTGGCCTATAATCATGAAAAGGTATTTCAGGGGACGGCGGAAATCCTTTCCGGACACCGGATGATTTCCGACCGCCCGGGACTGCCGAGCGAGGACATGCGTCTAGCTCTCCTTTCATTTGAAAACCATCTGACGGCAAACAGGAGGACGGATAAGCCGGTCCTGCATATCGCCCTCAGCCCGGCACCGGAAGACAGGCTGGACAATGACAGGCTGGCGGAACTGGCAGAGAAATACATGCAGAAAATGGGTTATGGTGACCAGCCGTTCATCGTGTACAGACATGGAGATACCTGCAACACGCACATACATATCGTGAGTGTATGCATTGACGATGAAGGAAGGAAAATCAATGACTCCTATGAACACCGCCGTTCAATGACAGCCTGCCGGGAACTGGAACAGGAATTCGGACTGCGTAACAGTGCGGATGCGGAAAGACGGAATCCGAAAGCGGAACTGAAAAAGGTGGATGCCTCACAGGGGGATATACGCCATCAGATAGGAAACACACTGAAGGCCGTACTGGAAAGCTACCGTTTCCAGACTTTCGGAGAGTATTCCGCACTGCTTTCCACACTGAACATTGAAGCCCGACAACTACTAGGCGATTACATGGGAACACCCTATACGGGTATCATCTATTCGGCTACAGATGATATTGGAAAAGTAGTCAGCCCTCCGATAAAAAGTGCAAGGTTCGGCAAGCGTTTCGGAAATACGGGACTGTCCGAACGTATGTTACGGCATACACAGGACTTCAAGGAAGGCAGATGGGCTCCTGCCATATCCGGCAAGGTCGTATGGGCCATGCGTAACGCAAAATCGGAACAGGAATTCAGGGAACTGCTGAAACAGGAGCACATTGATGTGGTATTCCGAAGGAACGATACCGGACGTATCTACGGTGTCACATTCATAGACCATGAACGGCGCGAGGCGTTCAACGGTTCACGTATGGGAAAGGAGTTTTCCGCCAACGTATTCAACGGCCTTGTCAACTGGTGGGAAGGAATACCCTGGCAGGACAGACAACAGTCCGGTCCGGAGGAACTTTGGAAACGGTACGGCCACCGTATGGAAGAAAACAGTGCGCTTGAACAGGCGGCAGGCATCTTCTCCTTTGAGGCAAATCCGGCAGTCGATTACGAGGAAGAAGCGTTCCGTCGCCGCATGAAACGGAAAAAGAAACCGCAGAAACGCAAATCACGCGGTATCTGATCAATCAAAATGAGTCAACAACAGGGGGAACAACGGATTCCCCCACAATCATCTACATCATTATGCAACAGGAAGACGATTTGAGAGCCCTTGCCAAGATTATGGAATTCGGCAGGGCTGTCAGTATTTTTATTCTGGTAGTCCACGTTTATGTATACTGCTATCCCAGTATGAGTGCCTGGCATCTGAATCTGGATGTCATAGACCGGATACTGATGAACTTTGACAGGACAACCGGTATATTCGGCTGTATCCTTTGGACAAAACTGATGGCAGTGCTTCTGCTGGCCATATCCTGTATGGGTACTATCGGAGTCAAGGGTGAGAAGATTACATGGCAGCGTATATGGGCGGTACTCACTGCCGGGGCGGTTCTGTTTTTCATGAACTGGTGGCTGCTTGACCTGCCTTTTCCACACGAAGCGATTACTGCCCTGTATGTGGTGACACTTGCAGCCGGTTATCTATGCCTGCTCATGGCGGGACTGTGGATCAGCAGGCTTTACAGGCATAACCTGATGGAGGATGTGTTCAATATGGAAAACGAATCCTTCATGCAGGAGACAAGGCTGATGGAGAATGAATATTCTGTCAATCTGCCCACCAGATTCCAGTATGGCGGCAAGCTCAACGACGGCTGGATCAACGTGGTCAATCCTTTCCGCGCGACCATCGTATTGGGAACACCGGGTTCCGGTAAATCCTACGCAGTGGTGAACAACTACATCAAACAGATGATTTCCAAAGGTTTCAGTGTATATATCTATGGTGCGCCAGTCAAGGCTATATCTTAATCGTCCCTTTGGCAAGGATTAGGCAAGTGTTCTTTGAAAACGACCTATCATCACCGACTTATCTGTCCAACGAAAGGCGGCAGGGAGTGTAGCACGTCGGGACAACTATAAGTCAGTTAGTTACCAAACTGCGACTGAATAGCGATGATAAGACAAGTATGAGGATAAAACCCGAATTGGTTGAATGATAATCTGAGCGGTCTTTGTAGCAGACTGTGACGTAAGGTAACTATGGGAACTACCGTTGTATGGATAGTTCTGAACCGTCATCACTGCAATACTCTTTTTGCAGTCGTAGAGTAGAAAGAGCAAGAACTTGTTGCAGCGCAACCGTAATATACGGTAAAAGGTGGAAGTCATATCCGACAACTTGTCGTGCCAACAGTTAAGATATAGTAAACTGGGATTACCTAAATCGGAGCCTGCAAAGGGCTATGGGAAACAGTTCCCGAAATTCCGACATGGTAACGGAGTCCCCGTAGTAGTCCGAGCAAGTTAATGGCTTGTACATGGCGAAGGGGGACAGCAGAGATTTTTAATACAATTAATGAATGATGTGAGAGACATTATGAGAAATTCGGCAAAAGTATTAAACAGTTTGAATCGACACAGCAAGGACTTGAATTACAAGTACGAGCGTCTGTACCGTATTCTTTTCAATACGGAGATGTACGCCGTTGCCTACCAGCGGATTGCACCCAAACAAGGCAATATGACGGAGGGAACGGACGGCAAGACCATTGACGGCATGAGCATCAAGCGTATTGAAAACCTGATAGCATCATTGAAAGATGAAAGCTACCAGCCCAAACCGTCAAGGAGAACATATATACCCAAGAAAAACGGGAAAATGCGTCCTCTGGGTATTCCTGCTACGGAAGATAAGTTATTGCAGGAGGTGGTTAAAATGGTATTGGAAGCCATATACGAAGAGAGTTTTGAATACACTTCGCATGGTTTCCGTCCCAAACGGAGCTGCCACACCGCCCTTAAGCAGATTGAAAAATCATTCTGTGGGGTGAAATGGTATATTGAGGGCGATATAAAGGGATTCTTTGACAACATCAATCACGATGTGATGATAGGAATCCTCGAAGAACGCATCAATGATGCCCGTTTCATTCGGCTTATCCGTAAATTCCTGAATGCGGGATATATCGAAGATTGGGAATATTTTCACACATATAACGGGACACCGCAAGGTGGCATCATCAGTCCAGTACTTGCCAATATCTATCTTGATAAATTGGACAAGTACATGGCAGAGTATGCAGCAAAATTTGACAGGAATGCCCGTAAAGAAGTGAACCCACAGTACAGACACTACCAGCGTAAGAAAGAACGAGCTAAAAAGGCGTTGAAATCAGCAGTAAGTCTTGAAGAAAGAAAACTGCTGGTAGAACAGATACGGAAATATGATAATCTTATGTTGCAGACCCCTGCTAAAAATGACATGGACTGCAACTATAAGAGGTTGAAATACGTGAGATATGCGGATGATTTTCTGTGTGGCGTTATAGGCAGTAAAGAAGATGCAATGACAATCAAGTCGGATATAAAGGATTTTATTTCCGACAAACTAAGATTGGAATTGTCTGATGAAAAGACGCTGATAACCCATTCGGAAACTCCTGCAAAATTTCTTGGATTTCATATCAGAAACCGCAAGTGCATGGAAACCAAACGGGATTCCCTCGGTCGTAAAAAGAGAAGTCGGAACAAGACGGTGGAAATAAAAATCCCTAAAGATACGGTCAAGAAGAAACTTCTTGCGTATGACGTTGTGGAAATAAAGAAACACAACGGCAAGGAAATATGGAAACCGAAAGCGAGACCCGAACTGAACTTCAATGACGATTTGGAAATCCTGCGCAGGTATAATTCTGAAATTAGAGGCTTGTACAATTATTTCGGCATAGCCGTTAATTGCGCAGCCCAGCTATCCAATTTCGGTTATATCATGGAGTATAGTATGTACAAAACATTTGCAGCCAAGTATCGAAGCAAAGTAAAGAAGATATGCAAAAAGTACAAGCATAACGGAATATTTTGCGTTAAGTATCAGAACAATGCAGGCAAACAAAAGGAAGAGTACTTCTATAAAGGAGGTTTCAAACGCCAAAAGCCATCAAAGGATAACAAAATAGACATACTTCCCAAATTCATAATGCACACCAGTACAACCAGTCTTATGGACAGGTTGAAAGCAGAAAAATGTGAATTATGTGGTGCTAAGGGCCATTTGGAAATGCACCATGTACGTAAACTCAAGAATCTTCAAAATAAAGAGCCTTGGGAACGACACATGATTGCACGGAAAAGGAAAACTATTGCACTTTGTGGAACTTGTCATAAAAAGATTCATTATGGAACGATTTGAACTGCATATCGAAGCGGAGAGCCGGATACGCTGGAAGGTGTACGTCCGGTTCGGAGGCGAGTTTTCGGAAACCGACCATAGTAATATGGCACGGCGTCGGCTACTTAGCCTACATTACAAATTCGATGACCTTTCAACCATTGCCTATAATACATTGTTGCACAATATGGACAAATATAAGGTAAAACCGCATTTTTACGTCATCAATTTTGATGATCCGCACCGTTCACACCGCTGCAATCCCATCAATCCGGAGTTCATGACAGACATATCTGACGCATACGAAGCAAGCTATACCATCATGTTAAATTTGAACAAGACCTGGATTGAAAAACAGGGTGACTTCTTTGTAGAGTCTCCTATTATCCTTTTGGCAGCTATAATCTGGTATTTGAAAATATACAAAAATGGTATCTATTGCAGCTTCCCTCATGCCGTGGAACTGCTGAACAAACCTTATTCTGATTTGTTTACCATATTGACTTCCTATCCGGAACTGGAGAACTACCTTTCTCCTTTCATGGATGCCTGGAAGGGTGGGGCACAAGACCAGCTTCAGGGCCAGATAGCTTCGGCGAAAATTCCGCTTACCAGAATGATTTCTCCACAACTGTACTGGGTCATGACAGGCAATGATTTTTCTCTGGACATCAATAATCCGAAGGAACCTAAAATCCTTTGTGTGGGCAATAATCCGGACCGACAGAACATCTATTCCGCAGCGCTCGGACTGTATAATTCCAGAATCGTCAAACTGATAAACAAGAAAGGGCAGCTTAAAAGCACGGTCATTATAGACGAGCTTCCTACCATCTATTTCCGAGGACTGGACAACCTGATTGCAACGGCACGTTCCAACAAGGTGGCGGTCTGTCTGGGATTCCAGGACTTCAGCCAGCTTAACCGTGACTACGGTGAAAAGGAAAGCAAGGTGATTCAAAATACAGTCGGCAACATATTCAGCGGTCAGGTGGTCGGCGAAACGGCCAAGACACTTTCCGAACGCTTCGGAAAGATTTTGCAGAAACGGCAGTCCATATCCATCAACCGTCAGGATGTCTCTACATCTATCAACACCCAGCTGGACTCACTGATTCCAGCATCCAAAATTTCCAACCTCTCACAGGGTACGTTTGTCGGTTCCGTATCGGATAATTTCGGTGAGAAAATCAACCAAAAGATTTTCCATGCGGAAATTATCGTGGACCATGCCAAAGTAAGTGCGGAAGAAAAGGCTTATAAAAAAATCCCGGTTATCAACAGGTTCAAGGACAGTGAAGGAAATGACATCATGCTCCAACAGATACAGCGCAATTATGACCAGATAAAGGCGGATGCACAGGCTATCATCAACGATGAGATGGAACGTATCAAGAGCGACCCGGAACTATGTGAACGGCTGGGAATAGAAAGTGCAGAAGAGGAGAAAAGAAAAGCTGAATAGATACAGAATGACAAATAAATCCTGAATCAGTTTGATTTTCAGGGAACATTCCTTATCTTTGAAATTGAAATAGAACATAACGGCGGATTACGGGATGTTTCCGTCGATTATATACATAAGTCGCAAGATGTCTCGAACAGGAATCTGACAAATTCAAAAACACGGAGGCTATTGCGTGAGGCTTATGCTATACCTTATAGCGTGAGCCCATGCGAGTTTCTGTGTTGGGCTTTGTCAGAGCCTCTGTTCGAAATAAGCATGGGTTTCATGCTTTTATTTTTAACAAGCAGAGGTATGGCAAAAGTACAGATTATTATGCCCGTCACATTGGACGGATTTCTACCGGATAAAAATGAGGAACTGATGGAATGGCTCAGGACAGACCGGAACGGTTTCCCTTATTGGGAAGAGCGGGCTACATTTAACATGTATCCGCATTACGGTATGCTTGATTTGATGGATGCCAAGGAAAGACATGAAAAAGACTGCACATTTTTCATGAAGGTAGAAGATGAAAAAAGTGCAGAATATGTGGGTGGTGTATTTCTCTTCCGACTCGCAGATGAACTGGTCATTTACCTGCTTCCAATATCATACAAAAGCGGGAAAAACATAACCGGAAAGATTCAATTCGGACAATGGACTTTGCGTGAGTCCAAAACATTCCGAAACAATGTATGCAGACTGGTATACCGCCTTAAAGAATAAAGATTACTTCAGACCAAGTTTCTTCATTTTCTTGTACAGGGCTGTACGACTACAACCGAATTCCACTGCTGTCTTGCTGACATTACCATGATTTTTCTCAAGCAGGTTTCGTATCTTTTCCTTTTCCTGAATGATACGAATATCCGGATTGTCACTACAATCTACATTGTCCAGTCCCAAGTCACAAACATCCAATAATACATTATCCGCAACAATTACCGCACGTTTGATTTTTGCGTTCAATTCCCGCACATTACCAGGCCAGTCATATCCCAGCATGCATGCTTTCGCTTCTTCGGTAAATCCCTCATTCTTGACACGGATTCTACCGGAATGTTCTTTTCTGAAGAATTCGGCAAGCGGAAGAATATCGTCTTTGCAATCTTTTAATGGCGGTTGAACAATTTCGAGTTCTGCAAGGCGATAATACAAATCCTCACGAAAGCAACCTTCCTCCACCGCTTTTTTCATATCCTCATTGGTAGCAGAAATGATACGTACATCCGTATGTTTCACTTTATCACTTCCTACCGGATTAAACTCCTTTTCCTGAAGGACACGCAGAAGAAGAATCTGCATGGAATACGGCATATTACCAACTTCATCCAGGAATAAGGTTCCTCCATTGGCCGTCTCAAAATGTCCTTTCCTATCAGCAACAGCTCCTGTAAAAGCTCCTTTGACTACACCGAAAAATTCAGAAGCCTGCAAATCGTTAGGTATACTTCCACAATTGACGGCAACGAATGGTTTGTCACGTCTGTCACTATAACGGTGTATCATCTGGGCTATCACCTCTTTACCGCTTCCACTCGGACCAAGTATCATAACAGAAAGATCCGACGGTGCCACACGACGAGCCAGTGAAGCGGATTTTCTTGCTGCTTCACTGGTACGTTCAACAAAAGAACGTTCTTTACGTACAATAACAGGTTGTTTAAGCATGCTATGTACTAATTCTATCAGTTGCTCTTGATGAACAGGCTTTTGCAAATAATCCTTAGCACCGAGCTTGATGGCACGGACCGCATCCGTGATACAGGCATAATCTGTCATGACAATAAATGGAACTTCCACATTAGAACGCATCATCCATTCCAGAAGGCTGATACCATTTCCCTCCGGCAGACGTACGTCTCCAAACACAAGATTGATTTCGTTTTTCTTCAGAATACTACGTGCTCCGGGCTCGTCCATTGCGGTTAGAACTTCGTAACCGGCTTTTTGCAACCATTTTTCAATCATACCGCAGAGTATCATATTATCTTCAACTATGAGGATTTTCATATTTCTTCAGTTCCTTTTTTGTTTCTTCTATTAATTTTTTAAGCCACTCCATGATTTGTATTGCATGTTCATGAACAGTTTCGTTTTGGCTATCACTGTCATGCAATATTCTTTGAAAATCACGTAAAATATTATCTTTCTCGAGCATCTCCCATACAGGCATCATCCGGTGTATTATTTTTCTCATGGTCTCACGGTCGGTTATCCTGTCAGCAGATTCCATCTCCTCCAGTTCTTTTTCAGATTCCATAACAACGAGAGAAAGCATATGACTATAATCATCCGTATTCTCCAGTAAACTGGAAAAATCAAAATCTCCGGAAACTGAAACTTGTGTACGAGATACAATGGTGGATAAAAAAGCAAGCAGTCCGTGGATATTGAACGGTTTATGAATACAGCCTGCAAATCCTTCTTTTTCATAAATTCCGGAATTTCCATCACCACGGGCAGTCATGACTGCTACTGGAACAGTTCTAGAATTGCCGATGTCCGAATTGCGAAGCAATCTTAACAAACAGAATCCGTCAGTATCAGGCATTTGTACATCTGTCAAGACCAAATCATATTCAGAATTTTCAAGAGCGGCCACTACTTCACGTGCATTCTTACAGGTTTTACAGGATATACCTTTGCGCCCGAGCATATCTTCTGCTATTTTCAGTTGTATAGGATCATCGTCCACTACAAGAACATTCTTAGGCAATATAGTTATTGTATTATGGTCCGATTTGTCTTCCTCAACTAACTCATTCGTTTCAGGCAAAGGAAGTTCCAGCCTGAATACGCTTCCTTTACCGAGTGTACTTTCCACATCCATTTTTCCTTCCAAAACCTTAATTAATCCTTTGGTAAGAAAAAGTCCCAAACCAAAACCTTCAGAATTGACATCCTGTGCGGCACGCTCAAATGGAGCAAATATTCTTTTCATTGTTTCCTCGTCCATCCCTATACCGGTATCTCTAATTTCAATCCGAAGTTTTCCCTCTGAATATTCAGTATGAAAATTGACGTTTCCTCTGGAAGTAAATTTGATAGCGTTTGTAAGTAGATTGGCCAGTACCTGTTCGAGTTTGTCCGCATCACCTTTTACAGTTACATTTAATCCTTTGTGTTCAGAATATAAAATAAGACCTTTTGAAGTCGCTTTACGAGAAAACTCATCTGAAATTCGTTTTAAAAAACGGTTAAGATAAAAAGGTATATCATTATGTAAATCTCCAGCTTCATTAATACGGTAAGCATCCATCAGATTATTGACCAAATGCAAGACGTGCTGGCAAGAATGGCGGATGTCATCTAAATATATTTCACGCTTTTTCTTCTCTCGCGTTTCCGATACTAGATCGGCACAGTTATGGATATTACCAAGTGGGCCTCTAATATCATGTGAAACTGTCAGGATGATTTTCTTGCGCATATCAAGCAAATTCTCGTTTTCCTGAATAGCTTGTTGTAATTTAAATTTAATTATTTCTTCCTTACGTAAATCTGATTGTATAATTAAAAATGAAATTAATATTATAAAAACCGCAATACTCATCATTACGATAAATAATCGAAAGGATTCTTGTTTGACTTCCGTTACCTCTAAGTTTCGTTCTATAAATGACAGCTGTACCTGATTATCTAAAAAAGATACAAAATCATATAATTTTTGATTTAACAGCCTATTCTGCAAACGCAAGCTATCCACATAAGTTTCTATCTGATTGTTTCGCATATCTATGACAGAAACCAATCTATTATTAAAATTCTGTATTTCATTAGTTATATAGGGGACTTGTATCGTCTCCTTCTTTCCGAATAATCCGGCAATTCCTTTCTTTTTCTGAGTTATTGTCTTCACTTTTACTGTTTGAGTAGCTATTACAGGCAATTCATTAGTAAGAATACTATCAGATTTATTCGCAAATTGGACTGCTTTCATTATTTGAAACAAGTGCATTTCTTTCGTTTTAAGCAATTCCCGTAAAGAATCAATTTGAACTGGACATAAAAAATCACAACTCCTTAATTTTATTTCAAGTAGAACACTATCTGTTTTAAAACGTTGATTATGAAATATGTTATAATCAGACTCATCCCATACTATAACTGATTCGCCTAAAGTTGCCAACTTAGTAATATACAAATGAACTTTATTAGTATTCTCATAAGCTTCATTAATTTGAATTATCAGATTCTCAAGTTCTTTCAACCGGCAACGTTCATTTATCATTACAGCAACCATACTTAAGACTATAAATCCTGTAATAAAATATCCAATAAATAGTCTTTTGCGTAATAATGAAGTCATCAGGAACATTCTATTGATTTATTTGACATCATAATTCTATATATTTAACTAGTCATAGTATATATCATTCTCAAATATTTATTTCAAATTCAAGCAATAAAATAAAAAAACACTTCATATTACAACTGAACTCTTTTATGAAAAAGTTGAATATATGAAGTGTTTTTTTATTACGATATAAACTATAAAATCCTATTCTTCGGGAACTGGTGTATAAACCCTTATCCAGTCCACCAGGAAGGTGTGGTCTTCCACATTTTTCAGTTCCTCATCCGTAGGGCTTAAACCTTTAACGGCTCTCCAGCTTTGGTCTTCCATATTTATTATGATGTCCATGTCTTTTACCAGACCTGTACCACCAGTGTAGTTGTTGGGGTCGATAATATCCTTGCCGCTTACGGTTCTGACAAGTTCTCCATCTACATAATATTCAAGTGTGAAAGGGTCTTTCCAGAACACTCCTACACGATGAAAATCGTCGCGCCACAATGTTCCCTTGTCATCCTTATACCATGAGCCAAGATCTTTCGGCTGATAATCCTTGAATGGCTGGCGGATGAATATGTGATGGCTCAGGTGAAGTCTGTCGGCACCGTAACCTCCGCCGTCTCTGTCGCCGCCGTATGCTTCTATGATGTCGATTTCCTGAGTATCGTCAGGGCTGAGCATCCATACATCGGATGCCATGGTTGAATTTGAAAGTTTTGCGTATGCCTCTACATAAACCGGATACTTTACACGTGTCTTCGATGTGATACATCCCGTATAGGTTCCCGGCAGTTCCTTTGTGTTGGGTCCGCTTACAACTTTCTTCATGGGGACATCTTCAGGACGGCTGGCTCTTATTTTAAGGTATCCGTCGGAAACGGAAACATGGTCTCTCTGCCATATTGTAGGAGCAGGTCCTGTCCAATGATTATGATAGAAATCGGTCCATTTGGCATAGAACTCTTTTCCTTTATCCTTTTCGTCGGCAACATAATTAAAGTCGTCCGACTGTGGATGGAGTTTCCACACCATACCGTCGCCGGCATCAGCGGGTACAGGATAGATATCCCACTCGTACGATTTATTATTGAAATCTTCTGCTGCACAGGCTATTTGCAGTGATGCTAAACAAATGGTAAACAGTTTTCTCATCGTGGTATCTTAGTTTAAGTTATAATAATTATTTTCGTTCTTTTGATTCACCTTTAGCGGTATGTGTCTGCAATGTCCAGGTAGAAAATCTCATTATGCTCTGATAGTCTGAACTGTTGTATATATGAGTAAGACCCCATCTCAATATTTCGGTAGGTTCTTTTTCGGCATCTGCACTGCGGTTCAGGCCAATGGCGTGTGGCGCGCCTTTTACTACTGACATTATTTCAAAGTTTATTCCGTCAGGCGACCACTGGAGTGTGTTCTTTTCAGGACCGTCGGTGGTGATAAGTGAAGCTATACCTCCTTTGTAAAGCCATACGCAAACTTCATGCCCGCTGTTTGAAATAGGATTATATTCCGATTTCACATACGGACCCATAGGATTTTCCGCAATAGCCACTCCGTGTTTGATTTCACGGCCGCCCCATGTTATTTCTTCTCCCATACGTTCGCCTTTGTAGTACATATAGAACTTACCTTTATAAGGTATTATACACGGGTCGTGTACCTTATGACTGTCGAAATCGCCTTTCGACACTACCTTGAATCTGTTATCCTCATCGCCTTCCCATTCGCCGGTATTAGAAGGTTCCAGTACAGGCTTGTCTGTCTTGATCCACGGTCCTTCAGGGGAATCAGCACATGCCATACCGATAGTATTCTTTACACGGACTGTGTAAGGGGATTTTACCGCCTGATAGCAAAGATAATACTTTCCTTTCCATTCCATCACCTCAGGAGTGAAGACTGAACGGTCGTCGTAAGCACCTTTTTCACCACGTTTCACTGCAATTCCCTGTTCCTTCCATGTCCATCCGTCTTTTGATGTGGCATACCATATATCACATCTGTCCCATGGGAAAACCTTGTCTTTCTCTATGTCTCCCGCAAATCCCTGGGTAGGTCCGTAGCTCTTTGAATACCATACATAATATGTATCGCCTATTTTCAGCATTGCACTCGGGTCTCTTCTTACAACTCCTTCTTCGTAAGCAAGATCACCTTTCAGGGGTTCCATCTTGTACTCGAAGAACCATTTGTTGTCGTGATTCTCCCATTTCATGGCACGTTTCATGGCTGCACTTAACTTATTACCCTTAGGTATTCCCAATGAATCGGCCTTACGCGCATCATAATTCTGAGTGTCGTCGGCGGCAATAGTCTGTGTATTGCCTGTATTTCCGCATGCTGCCAATAGCGACATCATGCCGGCTGCAAGAATAATTTTTCTCATACTAGACTTTATTTTATATTAATTGTTAGTTTATTCGAGTGTAATTCACTTGTTTCTGCACTGATATTCAGTACCGATGATTTTTCTGTCGACTGAAGCATCAGCATACATCTTCCCTGATATGTCATAATATCCTTACTTTGATATGGAGAAACGTTCTTCACGTTTCCATTGTCTATACCAAGCAGACGGTACTCTCCATCAATGTTGAACTTAAGCATCTGTTCTGTTGTCTTTACAGGATTACCTTTTTTGTCTGCAAGCTGGGCTGTGACATGCAGGACATCCTTTCCGTTTGCTGCGATGCTTTGTTTGTCGACCGTCAGCAATATCGAATGTTCTTTGCCTGAAGTCTTTATGGCTGTAGTGGCTTTACCCAGTTTGTTTTTTCCTTTTGCGGTAATAGTGCCGGGCTTGTAACGGACTGCCCATTTATAGATATGATCGTCAAAATCGTCTATATACTTCTTTCCCATCGACTTGCCGTTAAGGAAAAGTTCCACTTCGTCACAATTGGAATATATCTCAACAATTACCGAATCGCCTTTCTGATAATTCCAGTGGGAGTTTACATCATCCCAAACCCATAATCTTCTGTCCCATTCGTGTCCTTTCTTATCAGTAAAGCCATCTTTTACCGGCTGATACGAGGATTTGTCTGTAGTCTGCGAATATATAGCAATAAAAGGCTTGTCTGTCCACAGTGATTTCATCATGTCGTACGAAGGTTTCGCATAGCCGCACATATCCAGGAGACCACATCCTATCGACTTTTGAGGCCATCTTGAAAGACGGCTTCCGCTTTCTCCCAGATAATCGACTCCCGTCCATATAAACATACCCGGAACGAAATCCCTTTCAATCACCGCTTTCCATTCGTGCCACTGACCAAGATTTTCTGTACCCATTATAGGCTTGTCGGGATAATTCTTCTTGGCATAATCGTACATCATGCGACGGTAGCTGAAGCCTGCCATATCGAGCGCGTCGATATATCCTGACTCAAAGCTTATGGAAGGCAGGATGCAGTTGGCGGTAACTACACGTGTGGTGTCCATCTGGCGTGTCCATGCAGCTAATTTTTGCGCTGTACGGCCAATGTCGTATGCATGTTTAGGCTGGATTTTCCACATTTCTCTGATTTTTTCTTTAGAGTATGGAGGCTGATTCCAGAAGTAATTACCGTTGGAATCGGCACCGAAGAAACCTGTCGCCTCGCGGCATCCGGTATAAGTCCATTCTATTTCATTACCTATACTCCACTGGAAGATACAGGCATGATTACGGCTTCTCCTCATTACGTTTTTCAAATCTCTTTCTGCCCATTCCTGGAAATGCTCGCAATAGCCATGCGTAGGATAGTCTTCTACAGTTTCCTTCATATTGAGTCTTTTATCTTTGGGATAATCCCACTCATCGAAGAATTCTTCCTGAACCAGAAGACCTATCTCATCGCACAAAGACAGAAACTCTTCCGCTCCCGGATTGTGCGAGAGGCGGATGGCATTGCATCCTCCTTCCTTTAGGGTTTTCAGACGCCGGTACCACACATCGCGTATCATTGCCGCGCCAACCATTCCGGCATCATGGTGCAGGCATACTCCTTTTATCTTCATGTTTTTCCCGTTAAGGAAGAAACCTTTGTCTGCATCAAAACGGAATGTCCGTATGCCGAACCTGACAGTGTTTTCAGAAATTACTTCATCGCCATTCTTGATGCGTGTCTCGGCTGTATAGAGGACAGGTGTATCGACGCTCCACAAATCAGGCTGTTTAATCTCAGATACGATGTCGATAATTTTCTCCTCACCAGCATTCAGTTTTATACTGAAGACCTCAAAGGCTGCGATATTGCCTTTATTATCCTTATATACTACCTCAACAACTGCAGCTCTGGGTTCGGAGTAGCTGTTGCACACGGTAACCTGGTTGTTTACTTTAGCATATTTATCAGTAACCACGGGAGTAGTGACAAATGTTCCCCAAACCGGAATATGCAGTCTGTCGGTTACAATCATTTTCACATCCCTGTATATACCTGAACCGGTGTACCATCTGCTGTCGGCATAATGGCTGTGGTCGACCCTTACAGTCATGCGGTTATCCTCATTGGGATTGAGATAGTCTGTGACATCAAAATAAAAAGGAGCATATCCCGAAGGATGATATCCAAGCTTTTTGCCATTTATCCAATACTCAGAATTATTATATACTCCATCGAACACTATATAGCATTTCTGATTTGCACTGATTGTTGTGGGAAATGATTTGCTATACCATCCTATTCCTCCCTGAAGGAAAGCTACACACCCTTCGCCAGAGATGGAGTCGTAAGGCAAACCAACACTCCAGTCGTGTGGCAGGTTCACTTTCTTCCATTCATCACCTGGGACATAAGAAGTATATGAATAATGAGCAGAATCTTTCAGTACGAATTTCCAATCTTTATTGAAATCAACATTTGAATCAGATGCTGAAACCTTTAGGGTTGATAATAGGATTATTAAAGCTAAAAGATTTTTATTTCTCATAATCTTAGGTTTTACATGTTTTTTGATGTCACAAAACTATATCTTTCACTTATAATATATGAGGGGGATATTAATGTGATATAGGGTGGGAAATCAGAATTTTACATCTGCCCTGTATTCCACCGTCACCTACAACCTTGACAAAGGATGTTCCTTTCTTCCCTCTTATGGTTCTCAGGACAAACAGACACTTTCCGTTATATGTCCTTACACTATTGTTTATGACGTTGATGTTCAAATCTTCTATCGAAGGCGATCCATTGTCGAGTCCGGCAAGTTCAAGCTTGTCGTCGAGGATTATCCTCACATCCGAAGGTATATCGACTACTGTGTTTCCTTCTTTATCTTCAATGGATACTTCTACATGGATAAGGTCATAACCGTTGTCGGTAGCTGTTTTGCGGTCGCAGTTCAGTGCCAGACGGCACGGCTTGCCGCTTGTGGACAAAGTGTCTTTCGACAATATTATGTCGCCGTCCTTGCCTACCGCAAGGAGTGTTCCTTCCTTGTATGCCACCTTCCACATCACTATATTATGCTCCATGAAATCGCTGCGTTCCTTTGTTCCCAACGATTTGCCGTTCAGGAACAGTTCCACTTCGGGGGCGTTGGTATATACCTGCACAAGTATGTCCTCGTCCTTGCGGTAGTTCCATTTGTCGCGTGTGTCGTACCACTCCCAGCGTCTAATCCATCCCGGACGGGGAGTGTAGGTGAAGCTTCCGTCGGGATTCATCCTGAACTCACTTTCCTTTTCAGGTATTGTTACAATATGGGTTTTCGGTATGTCTTTCCACAGACATTCAAAGAAATGGCCACGCGCTGTCTTGTTGCCCGCAAAATCGAAGAAAGAACAGTCTCCACCTCTTGCAGGCCATGGACCGTTCTCGCCAAGATAGTCGAATCCTGTCCACACGAAGATGCCCGCTATGTATTTCTTGTCGGCCACGGCTGTCCATTCAAAGAGCTGACCAACATTCTCCGAACCGATAATAGGCTGATATGGATATAGCTTATGGTCGATTTCATAATATTTGTCTTTATAGTTATATCCCACTACATCAAGCACGTCTGTATATTCGGAGAGACGCGAAACTGACGGAACAACGACTCCTGAAGAGACGGGACGGGTAGTGTCCACATCCTTAACCCAACCGGCAAGGACAGCGGCTGTTTCAGCCAAATCGTCTTTACCTCCTGACAGACGGTTGAACTCTTTCAGTATAGACTTGTTGTCTGTTTCCGGGTCGCCCGTATGGATAAGCCCCTTGAACCCTTTATTGTCTTTGCTCGATGCCCAGTAATATGGATAGGTCCATTCTATTTCATTGCCTATACTCCAGAGTATCACGCAAGGATGATTTCTGTCTCGCCTGATGAACGACTTGAGGTCGTGCTCGGCATGCGTATCGAAGTATCTGGTATATCCTATTGATATGCTGTCGGGCGCATCTTCCTTAGCTCGCTCAGTAATCCACTTTTTCTTTGCCACCTTCCATTCGTCGATAAATTCATTCATTACAAGAAGTCCCAGACTGTCGCACATTTCCAGCAGACTTTCCGAATGCGGATTATGGGCTGTACGTATGGCATTGCAGCCTATGGAACGAAGTTTCAGAAGGCGTCGCAACAGGGCATCATCGTATGCGGCAACACCCATACATCCCAAGTCGTGGTGTATGTTCACTCCTTTTATTTTTACGGATTTTCCGTTTAGAAGGAAGCCTTCATCCGCATCGAATTTAATGTCGCGGATACCAAATTTTGTTGTTTTCTTATCCATCACATATCCGTCAGAAGCAATCAGAGTAGTATGAAGCTCATACATCGAAGGCGTTTCAAGACTCCAGAGATGACAATTCTCCAGTTCAACAGATGCAGTGAACTCATTGAAATCGCCTTTCAGGGCAACAAAATCATCGGAAACAGAAGCTATTGTCTTGCCGTCGTACACTACTTCGTGCTTCACGGTGACTCCTTTTACACCTGTTCCAGCATTCTTCACCTCGCATACCACATTCACCATCGAACGGTTGCCTACCTGTGGTGTGGTAACGAATATTCCGTCTGAAGGAATATAGAGCTCGTTTCTTAGAATAAGACTCACATTCCTGTATATACCGGCACCGACATACCATCTGCTGTCGGCATACGCTCTTCTGTCAACGCAGACAGTTATTGTATTCATCGAACCTTTTGGTTTCAGATATTGAGTAAGTTCATATTCAAATCCCACATATCCGTTAGGACGGAATCCCAACAGATGCCCGTTTATCCAAACCTTTGAGTTATTATATACACCTTCGAAATGAATGAACACTTTTTTCCCATTCATATCATCCGAGGTGAGAAAATTCTTCATGTAAATCCCCACACCGCCAGGCAGAAAACCATTGCTTCCGGCTGTCTGAGTCTTGGTATATCCTTCGCTGATACTCCAGTCGTGAGGCAGACACACATCCTCCCACTTTATATCTGGACTCAGGAACAAAGTGTCCTGAGGCACGAAGCCTGCTGGTTTGCTGAATTTCCAATCGAAGTTGAAATCCACTTTAGTGGAGGTTCCGGCATAACAGAATCCGGACAGAAAGATAGTTAAGACTGTGATAATGTTTTTTATGGTCATATCGATTTTCAGATTAATATTAATGACAAAAATAATTTCAAAAGTGTAAAAACAAAAAAACTCTCCATTTATATTTCAGATATCAACGGAGAGTTTCATCATTAAAAAAAATAAAACATTTTATAAAGTTACTCCTTGCTTAAGGATAGCTATTTCCCGGTATCCCTTCTTTTCGTTCAGTGCCTGCTTTCCGCTTGCCACTTCCACCACAAAGTCTATAAAACGTCTGCTTAAAGATTCCATGCTTTCTCCCTCTACCAGAGTTCCGGCATTGAAATCAATCCACGTATGTTTCTGCTCGTACAGCGGTGTGTTGGTCGATACCTTCACGGTTGGAACGAATGTTCCGAACGGTGTTCCTCGACCTGTTGTGAACAGTACGATATGGCATCCGGCAGAAGCAAGAGCCGTACTTGCCACAAGGTCGTTGCCCGGTGCGCTCAACAGATTAAGTCCGTGTGTTGTGACACGGTCGCCATATTTCAGAACATCCTCCACCATCGAGCTTCCCGACTTCTGTGTACATCCCAATGATTTCTCCTCAAGTGTAGAAATACCTCCCGCCTTGTTTCCCGGCGAAGGATTTTCATATATAGGCTGGTCATTGCAGATGAAGTAGTTCTTGAAGTCGTTTATCATGGTCACTGTATCGTCGAATATCTCCTGCGTACGGCAACGGTTCATGAGCAGTGTCTCGGCTCCGAACATTTCAGGTACCTCCGTGAGGACTGTTGTCCCACCCTGGGCAACAAGATAGTCAGAGAACACCCCAAGCATCGGATTGGCCGTGATACCGGACAGTCCGTCAGACCCGCCGCACTTGAGTCCTATACGCAGTTTTGACAGGGGGACATCAGTCCGCTTGTCTTCCCTGGCTATGGCATACATCTCACGAAGAAGTTTCATACCCTCTTCTATCTCATCATCTACTTTCTGAGAAACAAGGAAACGGATCCTTTGGGTATCATAGTCACCTATAAACTCGCGAAAGGCATCAGGCTGGTTGTTCTCACAGCCAAGACCTACGACAAGGACAGCTCCGGCATTGGGGTGAAGGACCATGTCGCGCAATATCTTACGGGTATTCTCATGGTCGTCACCCAACTGCGAGCATCCGTAGTTATGAGGGAAAGATATAATGGAGTCAACCCCCTCGCAATCTGTTTCCTTGCGAAGCTGCTCGGCCAACTGGTTTGCTATTCCGTTCACGCAACCCACCGTAGGGATAATCCATATCTCATTACGTATGCCGGCTTCTCCGTTGGCACGCAAATATCCTTTGAATGTACGGTTCTCGTTCGAAAAAGTCTGTTTCTCGAACTTCGGAGTGTAAGTATATGTACTCAGACCGGAAAGGTTAGTCTTAACAGTTTTCTCGTTCAGCAGATGTCCTTTCCTGACTTCTTTCACAGTGTGCGATATAGGGAAACCGTATTTTATCACCATATCACCTTCTGCAAAATCCTTCAAGGCAATCTTATGACCGGCAGGTATATCCTCAGCCAGTTCTATAAAATTGCCGTTTACCTCTATTATAGTACCCTTGGACAATGGGTGCAGTGCCACAGCCACATTGTCCGCAGGGTTTATCTGGATATATTCAGTCATAACAAACTAACATTTATAAATTGAAGAATACAGGTAGAAGTATCAATCTACAAGGTCTTTTACTGTCTGAAGCATTTCTTCGCTCTGGATTTTGTTGATATAGTAAATTACACGGTCTGCCAGTCCCGGGATGGTATTAAGGTCTTCACCCCAGATGGAAGTATCGGCGAGAACTGTCTTCACAAGATTTTCTACCGAGCCATCGTTCCACAAACTTGTAAGCATCGCCATGATTTCCGGTGCATCGTTAGGAACTATCTCTACACCATCGGCACGCTTTCCACCTTTGTAGTATACTATGATGGCTGCAAGACCGAGGACGAGTCCTTCAGGAAGAACACCCTTACGTTTCAGATATTCCTTCACTCCCGGAAGGTCGCGTGTGGCATACTTAGGGAATGAGTTAAGCATGATTGATGTCACCTGATGATCCACGAAAGGATTGTTGAAACGTTCAAGAACGTCATCTGCAAACTTCTTAAGTTCTTCTTTCGGTAAGTTAAGGGTTTCCATCAGCTCGTCGAACATCACACGTTTGATGAACTTACCTATCACCTCATGCCGGCAAGCATCTCTCACGATATTGACGCCCGAAAGGAATGCCACCGGCGACAATACAGTGTGAGGACCGTTCAGGAGAGTCACCTTGCGTTCATGATATGGCTCCTCCGACGGGACGAACAGAACGTTCAGCCCCGCCTTGTTTGCAGGAAATTCTTCGGCAACCGATTCCGGTGCTTCGATTACCCACAGGTGAAAAGCCTCACCCTGTACAACTAAATTGTCATCAAAGTCTAGTTTAGTTTTTATGTTATCTATGTCTTTACGAGGGAATCCCGGTACGATGCGGTCCACCAGTGTGGCATATACACCACATACTGTTTCAAACCATGACTTGAACTCTTCACCAAGGTTCCACAATTCAATATACTGATAGATTGTTTCCTTCAGTTTGTGACCGTTGAGGAAGATAAGCTCGCATGGGAAGATGATAAGTCCTTTCGACTTGTCGCCGTTGAAATGTTTGAATCTGTGATAAAGCAACTGTGTCAGCTTGCCCGGATAAGAGTTTGCAGGAGCATCTTCGAGCTTGCACGACGGATCGAAGTTGATACCTGCTTCAGTAGTGTTCGAGATTACGAATCTCATCTCAGGCTGTTCTGCCAGTGCCATGAAATCATTATACTGGCTATATGGATTCAGGGCACGGCTGATGACATCAATCATTCTGAATGAGTTCACCACCTCGCCATTGTTAAGTCCCTGAAGATTGACATGATAAAGACAGTCCTGAGCATTGAGGGCATCAACCATACCTTTATCTATAGGTTGCACCACAACAACACTGCTGTTGAAATCAGTCTTTTCATTCATATTCGAGATAATCCAGTCAACGAACGCACGAAGGAAATTGCCTTCACCAAACTGTATGATACGTTCCGGACGTACTGCCTTTACTGCAGTCTTATTATTTAAAGCTTTCATTGTAATGTCAAAAATTAAAATTGATAAAATTAAAATTCAACCAACATTCTGAATACCTTACCTGGATTTTCCGACCATTTCTGCAGAGCCTCACCTGCCTCTTCAGGTTTCACTACGGCAGAGATAAGTTCGTTCATCGGGCAATTTCCATTCTGAAGATAATGTATCACGGCACGGAAATCCTCAGGCATTGCATTGCGCGAACCGCGTATGTCGAGTTCCTTCTGAACAAAATATTTTGTCTGGAAAGCCACTTCACTCTTGGCATAGCCTATACATGCCACACGACCTGTGAAAGCAACAATATCAATGGCAGTTACGTATGTGACAGGACTGCCCACAGCTTCTATCACCACATCAGCCATATAACCGTCAGTAAGTTCCCTTACTCTTTCAACCACATTTTCTGTCTTAGAATTGATAACCATCGATGCACCGAGACGTTTTGCCAGTTCAAGTTTCTCGTCATCAATATCCATGGCTATTACTCTTGCTCCACGAAGCGATGCCCTTACTATGGCACCAAGTCCAATCATTCCGCAACCTATCACGGCCACAGTATCAATGTCAGTTACCTGTGCTCTTGAGACGGCATGGAAACCTACGCTCATAGGCTCAATCAATGCACATTCCTTATCCGAGAGGCCGGTAGCCGGAATAACCTTTGTCCAAGGGAGGACAAGGAACTCCTGCATCGAACCGTTACGCTGAACGCCCAAAGTCTCGTTGTGTTCGCAGGCATTGACACGTCCGTTGCGGCATGAGGCACACTTTCCGCAGTTGGTATATGGATTTACAGTCACGTTCATTCCCTTCTCGAAACCGGCAGGAACGCCTTCGCCTATTTCCTCTATCACAGCACCCACTTCATGTCCCGGGATAACAGGCATCTTGACCATAGGATTTCTTCCAAGGTAAGTATTAAGGTCGGAACCACAGAATCCGACATATTTGATACGAAGTAAAATTTCTCCGGCTCCAAGTGTTGGTTTAACTATATCAGCTACTTGAACCTTTCCGGCTTCAGTAATTTGTACAGCTTTCATAATCTATGTATTTATTTAAATTTGTTATTGTATTATTTTAATGATGTTTTTTCTCTATCTTATAACCTTTCCAGCCATAATATGCTGTAAAGAAGAAACATATCAGAGGTATTATATATGCCACCTGATAGAAATCCGCGTTATGATTCATCACAAATGCGGTAAACTGTGGGATACATGCATTACCTATAATAGCCATTACAAGGAATGCCGAACCACTCTTGGTATCCTCGCCAAGGTCCCGGAGTGCAAGTGAGAACTGAGTAGGATACATGATTGACATGAAAAACGACACTGCAATCATGGCATAGAGCCCTGTCATACCACCGAACATGATAATCACTCCACACAGTATGATATTTACTATAGCGTATGTAAGCAGCATATCCTGAGGCCTGAATTTCGCCATGAGCATAGTACCTATCCATCTGCCGGCAAGGAAAGCTAACATATACAGTCCGAAAAATGTGGTTGCCTCATCCTCTGGCAGACCTGCATACATGCAGCAGTAAACTAAGAACAGACTGTTAATAGCTGTCTGTCCTCCGTTATAGAAGAACTGTGCTATGACTCCCCATCTCAGATGCTTACGTTTCAACACTGAAAAGTTGATAAGTTTGCCTTTCTCACCGTGTGACTCCTCCTTGTCAATATCAGGAAGCTTATACAGTGCAAACACCACAGCAAGAATAATCAGCAGCACGGCAAGAATCAGATAAGGCATCTTCATGGAATCTGTCTCCATTTGAATAAATTCTTCCCAGCCTCCTGGGAAGTCGGCAGGCAGCGTTTCGCGCGTATAGTTCTGTCCGGTAAGTATAAGCTTGCTCAGAAACATTGCGGAGATAAAAGCACCAAGTCCGTTGAACGACTGTGCAAGATTCAGTCTTCTCGAAGCAGTGTCGTGCGTACCCAAAGCTGTCACATACGGATTGGCAGCCGTCTCAAGGAAACACATTCCCGTTGCCATAATGAAGAAGATTACAAGATATGCCCAGTATTCCTTAATCTCGGCTGCAGGAAAGAAAAGCAGACCTCCGATGGCTGCAAGAATGAGACCGACAATTATACCAGACTTATAGCTGAAACGTTTCATAAACATAGCTATCGGTATGGGAAACAGAAAGTAGGCCAGCCAATAGGCAGCTTCTGTGAACGAAGCCTCAAAGGCATTCAACTCACAGGTTTTCATCAACTGCCTAATCATTGTAGGCAACAGGTTACTGCTGATAGCCCACATGAAGAACAAGCTGAATATCAGTAAAAGCGGTATAAAATATTTGTTTTTCATTCTGACATGTTTTTAATATAAGGTAACTCAGGCAGATTCTTGAAACCGTAGAAGGCTTTCGCATTCTCGCCCAAGAAAAGTTTTTTGCTCCTCTCTTCCAATTCTTTTGATTTAATCACAAAGTCGTACGACATCTTGTAGGTGATGGCTGTAATTGTGCGCGGATAGTCGGAACCCCACATCAGTTTCTCGAAACCGACAAGATCGGCAGCTTCGTTGATGGCCCTTATAGCACCGTTGAACGGATAGAACTCGTCATTGAACAGCCATGTGATACCGCCAGACTCAATCATTACATTTTTATGTCGGGCAAGCATTATCTGCTTCTTCCAGTCCGGTTTTGTAACCATGCCGAAATGACCGATAGCTATCTTCAAACCCGGACATTCTGAAATGATTTCTTCCATCTCGCCAACCTGGAGGTCTCCCTCTATCATATCTATGGAAAGAATCACTCCCTTATCTTCCATTAGATGAAACATCTTCATCATTTCGTCCGAATTGAGCATCACCCTTCCGTCCTTTAGCTGCAGACGGTGTCCTGGAATCTTTATGGCCTTAAACCCTTTGTCTATAAGTTCAACAGCCTGATTAAAGTAACCCTGCTTCCTGAATTCACACATACCGCACACGAAAAACCTGTCGGGATAATTTGTCATGACCTCTAGTAGATAGTCATTCTGTATGCCATCGATATACTCCTGCGTGACAACTGCTCCGCCAACCTGAGCATAGTTCATATTTGCTAGAAAAACCTCTGCCGTATTTCTTCCGTCTATCATAAAAGGGGGGAGCATTTGTCTCACCTCCCCCATAAACAATGATTGGCCATTCTCTGTAGTTTTTATTTTCAGGCCATCTACTTCAGTATCCTGATAAAGCCACAGATGTGAGTGAGCGTCAATTATTGTATAATCCATAGCAACAGTATTTATGAATTTGCCCAACTTACTCTTTGCTGATCGCCTATTATCTCCTTAACCTTTTCCACAAGACTCCAGTCAATAGGTTCCTCAATGTATTTTATATTCTGAAGTACAGATTCTGATTTTGCCGAACTAAACAGTGTTGTAGGTATTCTTGGGTTACTAACAGAGAACTGCACTGCAAGCTTCTCGATAGGATATCCCTGTTCCGCACAATACTTCGCAGCCTTTGCACATGCCTCAATCAGTGATTTTGGGGCCGGATGCCATTCAGGAACACCTCTCTGTGTGAGAAGTCCCATACCAAATGGTGAAGCGTTTATCACTCCTACACCCTTTTCATCGAAATAATCGAGGAAATCAACAAGCTTATCATCGTTCAGCGAATAGTGACAGAAGTTCAGCACTGTCTCTACTGTACCTGGAGCTACATGATCAATAACCCATTTCAAGTTTTCAAGCTGAAGGTCAGTTATACCTACATGTCCGACAATTCCTTTTTCCCTCAGTTCCACCAGTGCAGGCAATGTCTCGTTCACTACCTGATTCATATCCGAGAACTCCACATCGTGAACATTGATAAGGTCGATATGGTCGATATTGAGCCTTTCCATACTTTCGTATACACTTTCTTGTGCGCGCTTGCCTGAATAGTCCCATGTATTCACACCATCCTTGCCATAACGTCCCACCTTGGTAGAAAGTATGAACGATTCTCTTGGCAACTCCTTGAGAGCCTTACCCAATACTGTTTCTGCCTTATAATGCCCGTAATATGGAGAAACATCAATAAAGTTCAGTCCATGTTCTACTGCTGTAAAAACAGACTGTATAGCATCACTTTCTTTAATAGAATGAAAAACTCCACCCAACGAAGATGCACCATAACTCAATACAGGCACTTTCAGTTCTGTCTTTCCCAATTCACGATATTCCATTTTGATAAATAATTTAAAGGTTAATTTTTTACTCTGTTTATTCTTCTTATTATTCATACAGATAGAACATGCGTTCCATCATCTGCCATTTCTCGTCCGATGTGGCTCCCTCGGCACACTGCTGGAATTTTGCTACATATTCCTCCCATTCGGCCTGACGAGGCAGAGTGGCAAGCTTTGCCATTGCTGTATCCCAGTCAAAATTCAGAGGAGTTTCCACTATCATAAAAAGTTTAGACCCCAATATGTATATTTCCATTTCCAGAATTCCCACCTCACGTATTCCGGCACGTATCTCAGGCCATGCCTCTTCCTTACTGTGAGCCTTCCTGTAAGCTTCAATCAATTCCGGATTGTCACGCAGACTCAAAGTCTGACAATATCTCTTCACAGGCTGAGAATAGCTTTTTACTTTATATCCTTCTGTCTTCATGATATTATTATATTATTGATGTTAATTATATTTTGATATTATTATTGTTAGTATGCCAGTTCTATTTTCATCACTGCTGTTTCCCTTTCGACGATGCTAAACTATAAAGTATTCTACAGATGGACAGAGGAGATTTTCAAAAAAGAAAGAGGAGATATTATACCCCCTCTTTTTCGACATTTTTACCCCTCATGAGGAAATAAAAAAGTTATCCCAAACTTTATATAAATCAAAACAAATTGAACTGCATACCTGTATAGAAAAATCCCTGGTTGGATTTCGGATTCCAGTAGGTCATCACTGTCAATGGAATTTCATATTCCATTATCTGTAACTTATAAATGACATTCAAAGAAACCTGAGTAATACCTGCCGATTCGGCATACATGGTTCTGTTTACCATTTCCCCACTCTCATTTCTTGAGTTTCTCAATGCGAAAGCTGTTCCAACGCCCGAACCAACCTTCAGCTTTTCATTCTGATAGATGGTATAGCCCACATAAACGAAACTGGAGTATATATTCTTGCTGTTGTACAGATCTCTGTCGCGACCGTAAATAAGTGTAGAGAGACTTAGCTCCAGCGGAAATTTCCTATTACCTGTATAATTAACCATTAGATCCATAAAACGCCCAGTTTCATCAGGCTTATAGTTGAAGAACTCATTATTATTATATGTAACCCCGGGAGAGAAATTATATGTATCTATAACCTTTATCTGAAACCTGCCATGAGTATATGCAATATACTGGCTCAGCTCCTTATAACTCCCCTTAGTGTTTGCCCCGCCAAGAAAACCGGCAGCAAACATTCCTGATGGATCGGAAACAGATAAATCGGATGACAGAATCAGTCCGTCAGCCACTTCAATACCACGCCAGAGAATCATGTTCTGTAGAGTGGTTTTCATGTGAAGCTGAGCCTGCGCATTCACTACACCCATAAAAACCCAAAGAGCGATTGTAAATATTTTCCTGATAAGAAATTTCTTTTTACCTATATTACAAGTCATACAGTATGAACTGATTTATTGTTCAAAAAGTTTTAAATATTCGTATAAAAAATGAGGAAGACTAATCCCCCTCATTTTCTTACGATTATTGCTTAGTCCAAGTTACATTATTATTGGTATATTCTCCATGTGTTCCATTAAAACTAGCATCCGCTTTGCTGTCCGGTCTGTTTTCTGTTTCAATAAGTCTGATAGCTTTAATCTGGGCTCCGCCATTGGCATGTTCAATTGAGAATTTACCAACAGTTGGGGCATCACTGACATTTCCTGCACCTTGAGAATTCATATACCATTTACCTTCTGCTGTTATCACATTATAGTCAGAAACCAAATTTTCAGGGCTTACACCATCTTTAATCCATACCTTAAAAATATCTTTGTTGGATGTTGCTACTGGATCTGCAAAACGTACTGTAAGAGCAGGATCACCGGCAGTTACATACTCGCATTCAAATTTATAATTGGCTGTTGTACGCAATTTGAATTCCTTAGAGATGTATTTTTTACCTCCTGTTGGAGCTGACACATTCAAGATACCGTCTTCTGTTACAGAAGCAACACCTTCTAATGTAGATGGATCGTAGAAATCACCGGCAGCAGCGATATCAGCGAAATTAAGCTCCCATGTTGTGTTATGTGCCAAGTTTACAGTTGCTGACTCGATTTTGATATTTGCAGTTTTACCATTTTCAGCTGTTGTCAAATCACCGACAGCATAGTCTGTATTATAAATAACTGTAATCTGTTCATCATTACTATAAATCTTATCACCTAAAGTAAGAGTAATATTTTTTCCTGACACTGTACCTGAAGAAACTGGTATTTCTACTCCAGCAACCGATACTTTAAAAGCACTTTTTACTGCTTCAGTGAATGTACCGGCAACATCCTTATCAAGTGTAAGAACTACACGGTCGTTACCGGTAGTAGGATCTGTAACAATTTCTTGTGCACTTGCTACAATAGCAGTTGTTTGTTCTTCAACTACAGGAGGCTGACCGCCTTCTTTCAATTCAATTGTTACAATCTGACCTTTAGTAATAGTCAGGTTTTCGCCACTGAATGTATAAGTTTCATTACCAGAAGTCTTTGACAATTCCAAGGTAAATCCACCAGTAAATGTCACAGGAGGTACAACCATTGAGTATTCCTTTGCATTGGCATTAGCATCATTAGGACCGACAAATGTTCCCTCTTTAGCAGATAGTGTTATTACGTTAGAACCGGATTCCACTGTCAGATTTCCAGAAGCATCAATTTTTACGTTTCCGGCAATATTTACTCCTTGAGCAGTAAGCTTAATAGCTGTAAGGTCAGTCAGATTATTTTTAAACCTAATCAATCCACAAGTGTTTTGAAACGACAGCGATTTGTTTTCGTCTGTTGCGGTAGCAAAAGAGATGTTTGCTTTTGCATCGAATCCCCAAACCGGAGCCGTCTGAGCTGCTGGAAGTGTAGTAGTAACAGCGCCATCTAAAATCAAAGCCTCAGCATTATAAGGATAAAGAGCAGTATATGAATCGGCAGGAGTAGCCTTTCCCGTAAATGTAACAATAGATTTTCCACCTTCTGCAGTAGTAAATTTATTGTTTTCAGCACCAGAGAAGATATTGATAGCATCACCGGCGGTCCACCATACCTGAGTTCCATTCTGTAAAGAAGTACGGCTTGAAGACGTACCTGCAATAAAAGTCATTTCCTGTGGACTACTTACTGTATTTAAATTAGACAATTCATCTTTTGTACAAGACTGGAACATTACAATAGTCATCAATGTAAATCCACAAAAAAGCATTGTATTTTTCATGATTAAACAATTTTATTAATTAAAAAATCACATCACTTGTATTTTCTTATTTTTTTAATCCGGCTTCCATTCAGTTCCATCGTTCTCGAAACCTCCGTGTTCACCATCAGTCAAATCGGAATCTATAGTAGGAACCACGGTCAGAGTAATCGACATCAGCGTTTCTCCTTCATGTTCTTCGCCACTTCTTGAAAATCTTGATACCACAGCAGGTATATGCTTAGCAGTAATGACAGTCTCACCGGCCTTATTGTATGTAGTAATCCATCCATCCTTATCAATAGTTGCCACATCAGGATTTGAAGATTTCCATTCCACCTTATTATCGGTAGAATAATCAGGTTCTACAGCTATTTGCAGCTGATATGCCTTATCTCTTCCAAAGTCAAGTTTCAACGATTTGTTGCCGTTTTCATCCACCTCTATATCATCGGTTACTGCAATTTCAACTTTTTCAGCAGGCACCACGGGCACAGCCACCATACATGCGGCACTTTTAATACCATTACCAGTATCAACAGACACACCTATATTTGAATTCCTACCGCTTTTCTTAGCCTTTACAGTACATCTGTATTTATCATCCGAAGGTGTAATTTCCAATACATCTGGGAATGAAGTTCCCCATACTATTGACTTATAACCGGTATAAGGGAAATTGTCTCTGGTTATATTTATACCCAATTCCACTGTTTCTCCATATGGTAAATCAATCATACTAACAGGCATATTATCCGTCTGCCCAGCTTTATAAACTACATATTCTATTTTTATATTCTCTGCTGGCGTACCGTCACCTCCTTCTAACGAAGCAACGTCTTTTTCACATGAAATAATCATAAGCTGAAAGCATAGAAATATCAGCAAGTTACGCACAGACAGATCTCTTGGTTTTATATTAACCATAATTCATATTGTTTAAAGTCAAACCAAAAATCTTTAGTATAAAAGGCATAAAAGAGAAAGCCCCTGATATGCCTTAACATCCTGAAAACAAAACAATTCACCCTTATTAAATACGGAATCAGAAAAAGATGCCATCACTTTAGGACATATATTTCTGATTTACTATCTTCAATCACAATAAATAAACAACTAAATCTAATTACCGAATCTATAATTTAACACCTAAAAAATTATTTAACTTTTTCAATTTTCACATCGTCAAACAGTACAGCGCCACCATTTCCCAATCCAGGCACCATAGTAAAACGATATACATAACCGTTTTCTTTCAGTTTGAATTTCACTTTTGTTTCCTGATAGTTCTTACGGTCTTTCTTCACATTAGAAATTGCAATTTCTTCAAGTTGGCCTGAATCAGGATTATAATATTCCATACGGAAGAAAGGCTGCTCACCCCATATATACTTGGTATAACCAGTAATTTCATATTCGGCGCCTGCTTCGTATGTAATATTAAACTGTTGCCACATTCCGACTCTCACTTCTACGGCATGATTGCCACTATGTGCTTTCTTGACATCAACGATATCGTTGGTCTTATTTTCCCATACCTGCCATCCTGTCAAGTCACCTGTTTCAAAATCACCATTTTTGAATTCCTGAGCGTATGCAGAAGTCATCATCATTCCGCAAGCCATCATTGCTAAAATTTCTTTTTTCATTTTTCTAAGGTTTTAAAATTTAAGACTTAATGTATTTATTAGAATCACTCTTCTATTGGCACCAACTTATAAGCTCTGACCCAGTCATAATAGGTTGTACTTTTTTCTTTGTCCTTCAAATCATCTTCTGTAGGAACTTTAGGCTCCCAGTCGTATGTTTCTGTAACTATATGTATGAACATTGGTCTATCAAAAGGAGTATCTGTAAATTCTGTTGTCGGTTTGATAGTGTACATATATTTACCGTCATAATAGAATTTCACGGTATTTGCATCTACCCACCAACATCCGTAGGTATGAAAGTCTTCTGCCGAAGGGTCAGTTTCATAAGACTCTACATCCGAACGGTTTGAAGTATAACTCGTTCTTTTTCCTCCCTGTTCCTGATACCAGTAATGAGCATTACTATTCATCTGCATATTCCATTTTTTATTCCATGGGTTATCCGGATTAACAGTTCCTATCACCCCCATAGTCTCGATAATATCCAGTTCCTGACTGCTCCAAGTTCTTATTTCCTTACCATCTTTAATTATTTTCTTTTCAACGGGACGATTGGAAAGCCAGAAAGTAGAGGACATGGTAGTGAGCGAAGCCTTCATCCTTGTCTCATAATATCCATAGTGAGCCTGGTTCTTTACAGAAGCAACCGCCCCACCGGCAAGGCTATATTTATCACCCGGTTTTCCGTCAAGTCCTTCCGTTGGCGACAAAACTGTATTGGTTATACGAAGACAACCTTTCTTGACACTCACGTTTTCGGCCTTAAATGTTGCAGGCGGACGACCATTAGTCCAATAAGGACTTTTCGCATGCCATTTTGAAGCACTTAAACGTCTGCCATTGAATTCATCTGTATAATCCTCGTTAACTACCCATTTATAACCTTTAGGAGCCTCGGGCAAATTCTTGATATGCTCTTCAGCTAAATAATATTCCTTATCATTATTATTTATAGCATAAGATGATAAGACTAAAGATGCGGCAAATAAACACGATACTGCTTTTCTCATAACTTTGTAGTTTTAGATTTTTTGTTACATGACAAAAGTATTTAAGTTTCATGAAAGCAATAAGGGGGATTTACATCGTAAAAGGTGGGGTAAAATTCCACCACCCTCTAATACACAATAATTTCACTCCTTAAAACAATTGTTTTACGATTTGCTATGATTTACAAAACCTGACAAAAGAATAATACCAGACCACAAGTATATTTACATAATAGCTACTGTTTGAGAAAATTTTCACGACATGAAAAGAGAAAAAATCAATCGAAAAAATGCGGGCAAGTTTAAGGTTAAAATTGCCTACGTTCTAAACAAATATATTACTACCCCTAAAAAAGATGTGCTCTGAGAAGAACACATTTCTCAAAAAGACAAAAATAAAACACAAAAAATCTATTTATAAAAAAAGCTCACATCTATAATATCTGCAACATTTTTACAATATTCCTTGAATGACGATGCTTTGGGATGATCTATACACAGTGCAATCTGTGATGTAGACGAAAAACGTCCTGTCCCGTCAAGAAACGCTGTAAGCTCAGTCGGCAGGAGCATACTACCTATGTCTGAGTTTACGTCAGTCAGAACGACTGTATTTACAGCTCCCACTGTAGATACATCAAGACAATCAAGTGCCGGAAGATTTGCGAAATGCAATTTCCCTATCATATTCCCGCTATTGGCGGTCTGAAGAGATACACTCTCCAATGAAGGGCAACCGGATATATAAATCTCACTGCAAAATATCGAAGTTTCACTCACATCATCATGCAGTATAACGGATGGAATAACTAGCGTCTGAAGCAAGCTGTTATCCTCCACGCTAAGTACCTTCAATGATGAAGCAGAACTTAAATCCATCCCTAATGGCGTATCAATATTAGAAATAGAAAAGCTTGAAACTCCAGCCGATGGTTTGACATACGACATAGAATAATGTTGGGACTTCACTCCCGAGATATCTACTTTTCCTCTGAAGCCCGGATTTGATAATATATACTCCACGCCCTCAAGGTTGGCTGTCTGCGACAGGATTATCAAGTCGTTCCCTTCGGTTATCCTCTTTGTAACATCAATCTCCGAGGAGGAGACAAACACTGACGGGAAATTTTTGTAAAGATACAAGCGAAGCATAGGGTCCGGAATCTTTCTGTTTATGGAATATTCAGTGTAATTTCCATCCTGATCCGACATAACTACCAGACATTTATTTGACATAGCTTTGTAGAATGCAGGAATGACATCAGTGTTCCATTTTGCAAAATAAGGCAACTTCAGATATGTAAGACTCCTGCAAAGAGCCGTAGTACCGTCGGCCGACATAAGATTGACATATGAAGTAATACCGTCATTGCCGCGTAAAGCTACCGACTTTATCTCTTCGGGCAAATCACCAAAGTCAAATACAGTGAAGTCGTTATACTCAAGGTTTACCTCTATGAGAGAAGGGAAACTCCTCAGGCCACTTATCGATGTAAGTCCGCATCTGCTCAAGTTCAAAGAAGTGGTATTGAGAACCTGATTGTCACAAATCAGTTCTCCGTTTTCATTGAAACTGAAACCTTTCTGAATCAGGACATCGCGCAACTTCGCGTCGAACCCCACTTCTGAGACTTCGAAATCAGCAATCTCAGTGTCATCCTTGCACGAGATGAACGGGAAGCACATAATAATCAGAATATAAAAGCTAATAAAATTCCTCATAATAATCAGTTTTGTGGTAATAAGACAATATTATCAATCCAAGCCAAGTCGTTCTGCCCTTCGCACACAATGGCACACCCTACTTTTTTTCCTGAAGAATTGAAATCGAAAGATACGGCTTTATAATTGCCGGGAGAAGAAAATTCTTTTTCACATATCGTTCCTGATGGCATATCCTGTATCAGAACCTTTAACTTACATGCACCTTCGGTCTTTACATCGGCCAAGAAGCGATAAGTCCTGCCACTCTCCATGTCGACCCTCTGCATTAGTCCTGCATGACCGGATATACAGGCTGCATTATTACCTGCATTGTCAGTCTTGACAGACACGGTTCCACGCTTGCTTAATGGCTGCCATGCCGAAAGTCCATCGCTGAAGGTTCCATTCTGTAAGGTAGAGACAGTATATTTCTCAACTTGAAGAATCATGGACGATACGTGACCTCCTCCGTCGGAAAAGGTGACATCGACATTATTATCACCATTCCTCAGCAACTGTATGTCGAACGGCACTTCTATCATACCGAAAAATATACTGCGATTGCTCTGGTTATAGCCCTTCCAGTTGTCGGGAACACTCACAGCGGTACCGTTAATCTTCACCACCGGCTTTCTGGAAGCTGAGACAGGACGACCTATTGACATTCGCAGACATGCTCTACCCGAACCTGACTTTATTCCCGTGAAAGGGAACGAAAGGGACGATCCAGCGGAAATTGGTTTCAGATACTCACTGCTGTAATATTTTTTCCTGATAATGGAATTGGTATATCCCGCTGACGCTACATCAGCCACAAGAATAATGGTCTGATTGGGGATTATGGAAACACTTTCCGGAATGGACGGGATATTCTGTTCCGAATATTCTATACCCGAGTTGTAATTAACATATAAAGAACGCTTTGTGACATTCGATACATCCTTCCAGCTATTCTTATTGTTCAGATATACAGTCTGTGGGGTATCATCAAGATTATCAAGGGCAATATACAGTCTGCCGCCGTCCTTGAATGCCTGCACCTGAATATCAGGATTATTGCTGGTTATGTCAACACGATCACCCTTTACATTTTTCCAAAGTTCGAAGAAATATTTCTTGTCATTCAGCTTCCACTCTGTATTCTTCAAGTCCTGAGGATTGTCCGGTATGAATAATGCCGCACAATAGGAGCTATAATTATTGGCAGCAGTGATATGCCACTCAGCCTTATCAGATACGAAAGGTATTGCTATAAGCAGATTATCCTGGCGCTCTAGAAGATTGAATAGAAAATGATTGAAAGAAGACACAGACCTGACACTCTGCAAAGGACGGTAAAATTCGTCATCAAACTCATTGTCTATTCCACCAAATTCCGAGCACACAAGGGGTTTCGGACTGCCGAATCTGATGGAGGTATATGCCTCAATCATATCAAGCACAGCCTCAGAGTTACTTCCTGAGCGTTTAGAATCAGTCCCTGTAACGTTTATACCATCATAAAGGTGTACGGAAAACGCATCCATGTATTCACCGGCACGGTCAATAAACATTTTCATTCGGGTATTCCAGTAATTGAAATTTCCGTCTTCCCAAGCAGGATATGCAGCAGCATAACCTATCACCTTCATTTTTCCATTCAAGCGTGGGTTATTATGTATATGCTTACCTATTGAAGCATAAAAATCGGTCATCAATTCACGCATGGCCTGACCTTTAATTGTGAAGTACACATCATCTGCATGAACAAATGGTTCGTTGAGTGGTTCAAAGAACTCAGGAGCTCTTTCACTATTGGAATAGTACTCAGCTGCCCATACGCCTGCAGCCTCAATGTCAATTCCACCTTGAATGGTCTGTATATTGGGATGCTCGGTAGCTATATATCTTTTTACAGAAATACTTCCGCTGTAAGGTTTCACCTGAGGATATTTACCTACTTCATTTGTCTTGCTGTATGCATACGAATATGGTCCCCAAAAAGATCTGCCCAAACCTACATCATAGTTATTAAGAAAACTACTGATATCGGGATCGCTGTCATCTATAGAATGTATGTTAAAATATTTACTCCTGTCCAATGATGATACATTCCCCAAATATCTTTTAGTATAATAATCTACCGTTACTATAGAATTGCCAGTTTCTCTGCCTGCTAGGACCGGTAGTATTATAAACAGGGGAAAAAAGCCTGTTAATAGGTATTTTGTAAAGCTGTTATTCATAAATACTTCGATTAATATTTAATTAAACACTAAAAATCAGCGAATTAAATTAACAATGGTTAGTACAAAGTAGTTGGTTAAAATGGAAATATCGGAAACACTCAGCCAAATATATGAACGTATGCAGGATGCCTTTAATGAATATACTGTTACATAGGTCCAGATATAAAATTTTGGCTTAGGGAACTACAGAAAAAGAACGATGGCCAAAAATCATAGCAATATATAAAAGATTAATACTATAGCCCAGAAAAACAATCCCACCAAAATAAAAATTCTGGTGGGGTTTATATAATTATAATCCAGCAAACCATAACCAGTGCTGATAAAAATAATCACTAAAATTCCGATATATAATTTAAAACTTCACGACATTTATTGGTTATATAACCCCAATCTCCTTTTTCAAGAACATCTTTTGGGAAGAGCTTAGAACCCATACCAACACAATACACTCCAGATTTAATCCATGATTTGAGATTTTCTTCTGTCGGCTCAACTCCACCGGTAACCATAAGCTTAGACCATGGCATTGGTGCCAATATACCTTTTACAAAGTTAGGGCCATAAACATCGCCAGGAAATACTTTACAAAGATCGCATCCCGACTCTTGTGCGAAGCCTATTTCAGACACCGTTCCACATCCGGGCATATAAGTAACAAGACGACGGTTACAGATTTTTGCTATTTCAGGATTAAACAATGGACCTACAACAAAACTTGCACCAAGTTGAATATAGAGTGCAGCAGTCGCAGAATCAACAACAGAACCAACTCCGACAGCCATATCAGGACATTCTTTTGCGGCATATTTTACCACTTCACAAAAAACCTCATGTGCAAAATCTCCCCTGTTTGTAAATTCGAAAACTCGAACTCCACCATCATAACATGATTTTACTACTTTCTTTACTATTTCCACATCTTTATGGTAGAATACCGGAACCATTCTGGTTGAAGCAATTTTATTAAAGACTGCTACTTTATCAAATCTGCTCATTTCTATTATCTTAATTTTAAAATATAATAATCTATCTTTCGCATTATCTTTGTACACGTCCGCTTGCATCACCACCAGCCAAAGCTTCAACTTCTTCAATAGATACCAAATTGAAATCTCCATTGATGGTATGTTTTAAAGCCGAAGCTGCAACTGCAAACTCTAAAGCCTCACCCTGAGTTACTTTAGTAAGCAAGCCATGGATAATACCACCAGAAAAAGAATCTCCACCACCTACACGGTCAATAATAGGATCAATGTCGTAACGTTTTGATGTATAGAACTCTTCACCATTGTAAATCATTGCTTTCCACCCGTTATGTGTAGCAGAGAATGATTCACGCAAAGTAGAGATAACATATTTAAATCCGAACTCTTTAGCCATTGCAGTAAAAATACCTTTGTATCCTTCTGCATCTGTTTTACCTCCTTCTATATCAGCATCAGGTTTAAATCCTAAACAAAGTTCTGCATCTTCTTCATTTCCAATACATACATCAACATATTGCATCAATGGACGCATAATGGACTGAGCCTTTTCTTTAGTCCAAAGCTTCTTGCGGAAATTAAGGTCTACGGAGACTGTAACACCATGACGCTTAGCTGCCTCACAAGCAAGTTTAGTCAACTCGGCAGCTTTATCAGAAATGGCTGGGGTAATACCTGACCAATGGAACCAGTCTGCTCCTTCCATAATAGCATCAAAGTCAAAGTCACATGGTTCTGCCTCAGATATTGCAGAATTTGCACGGTCGTATATAACTTTACTTGGACGCATAGAAGCTCCAGTTTCAAGATAATATATACCTATACGGTCACCACCACGAGCTATATAGTCAGTTCTGACACCATATTTACGAAGTGCATTTACTGCTGATTGCCCTATTTCGTGTTTGGGAAGTTTAGTAACGAAATAAGCTTCATGTCCGTAGTTTGCGCAACTTACAGCTACATTTGCTTCACCGCCACCATAAACGACATCAAAAGAATCTGATTGAACAAAACGTGTATTGCCTGGAGTGGACAATCTGAGCATTATTTCTCCCAAAGTTACAATTTTCATCGTATAATATTTTATTAATAAACACAATACTAAAAAAAGGAAGGTAGATAATACTTCTTTCACAATAACAAAAGCATTATATACCTTCCCTATGTGAATTACTACTGATCAGCTGGTTTCAATATATCATTCAAGCCTGCGATATACTCTACTACAGTTCCATCATCTTCGGTAACAGTAAGATGTCCGAAACCGGCAGATGAATTAATCTCCTTCTTACCCATGAAGACAAACATACGCTTCTTCTCAACTTCCTTAATCTCTTTTTCTCCTGTTTCAGGATCCAGAATTTCTTCTGTCACTACAAAGACTTCATTAAAAGAGAAAGTAAGATATTTTTCCTTATCAAGATCTATTTCCAACCATTCCGGCAATTGGTCTGGTTGGTCATTAGACTCGTCAAAGAACTCTATTTTATTCATCCACAATGTCTGGAAATCGTTCTGCCATACTATCAGATCAAAAGTTTCACGATAGACAGAAAACTTGCTGATGTTTACCGGTTGATTAGTTTCGGCATCTTTTAATGCATATAGTTCGTAAACCGGAGTATTATCTAATTCAACAGCATGCCAGTCATCATTCTTACACGACCAAAGCAACACAGTCATGCATAAGATTGCCAATGCCTGAAATATTTTATTTTTGGTATTCATAATTAATATTTTTATGGTCTAACTTCAATATATCCGAAGAATATATCATCAAAATAAATTTCTCCAAAGAAATAATTGAACCGTAAACTTAGAATTACACTTTCCATTTCTGCCTTAGAAGTAATAATACCTGTAACTTCTTTCCATATTCCAGACTGTAATGTTTCCCACGGCAGCTTGTTTGTAGGAGTCTCAAGCCATGAAGGATCCTGTTGCCCTGGTTTATCGGAAGGAACAAACCACGCTGTCAAACCTGATCTTACTTCACCTGGAACATAATACTTATATTTAATTGTATAAGTACCTTTACCACCCTTAAATGGCTTAGAAATCAGAGCTCTACTGAATTCTACAGCATCTACACGTAAACATTTAGCACTTGAATTAACCGCATTTTGTAATGGATTATCAACTACAGATGATGGCTGATATTGAGCCGGCAATACATCTGCTTTAACCACCTTCCAGTCTTCATAAGTAGAAGGATACTCAAAACCATCATCCAAGAATGAAGCATATGTTGTAACAACATTAGGTTCTGAAGAAGAAATTGTCAAGTCTGCATCTCCATATAAAGCTTTTCTTAAAGTACCTGTAAGAATCAAATCATCAGTATTATAAATTTTTTCACCCAATGTCAATTTTAACTCATAACGATGAGTATTATTAACCTCTGCTTTATTTATTGCAATTGTACCTGAATTATTATTCCCATTATAGTTATTCCGATAATTTAAAGTTAAAGCACTTACGTCAATAGGCTTATAACCGAACTCTGAGTTTTCAAGGTCAATAGCAATATTCCACTGGTCTATCTGACGGATTTTGTAAGAAACAGGGTCTTGTGTAGGAACTACCTTAATGTTAAGAGGAACCACAACAGATTTAGCCATAGCTGTTGGCTGATATTTATTATTAGGATCGCTTTTTCTCTCAACCGTCAAGTTAAGATTGAGAGGTTTATCAGAAAACTTTTTAAGTTTAAGCTCATAAACATCGGGAAAGTCTGTAAACTCCTGCTCAAAACCGGCAGCATAACATACAAGTTTCCAATAATTTGGCAATCCATAAGAGTCATCTTTTACATAAAGACTCTTTCCGTATTCAAGTTCATACGTCTCATACTCAGGAGCCTCTTCAGTGCCTCCAATCTGTCCCATTTTAATCTCCTGAGTACATTCAGGGTCACTATACATTCTAATAGCAGGAACCAGATTCAGATCATATACACGCACATGAAATGTAGTGTCCATTACATAGACATCGCCTTCCTTTCTTGCATAAGTATATTTCTTCACATAAGTCTGAAGCTCAGCACTCCATTCTGAGTAAGGATATACAACCTGTTTAGAGAATGTATTACGCAATCTAATTGTATGATCACCAGCCTTTGTAAAATATACATGAATTGTCTTTTCATTATTTACATGAGGAATAGATTCATCTACCAGATTATCATATTCTTTCTGACCCCATTGCATCTTACCACTAAGGAATTTAGTTCCATCATCAGAAACAGTCCATTCATGTGATAAATTACCTTGAGACAAATCCATTATACTAATATACTCTTTAAGATTAAGTTGAATCGGAGATATATTCTCAGCTTCAGTACTCATATGCCAAGTACATTCTGCCACATCATTCAATGGTTCAAAATCATCTTCCTTACAGGAGGAAATAATTGATGTAATCACCAAAACTATATATAAAAATTTATTTTTCATCATATCTAGTTATTAATGTCAGGATTAGAAGTTGATTCTATGTTAGGTATAGGCCAATATGCAACACTTGGTCCATAGTTCATTGATGCTTGAATATAATCAGATACTGGTTTAAGATATGTATCAGGATCGTCAGCTCTATAAGGACGCTGTTTACCCCAATTTTGACCAACATACAGACTATTAGGGTCTTCCTTAGTAGGAGCCAAGAAAGTCCCTCTACCTATAAGATATTTCTGTTTTGAAAGCCAGGTGAAGCGTTCTTTTGTAACATTCCATCGACGTAAATCAATAACTCGAATGGCATGCCCTTCCATACAAAGTTCCATAGGTCTTTCAATATACATTAAATGCTGCATAACATCATTAGAATTCAAGTCTCTATCATCATAAGTAGCTTCAGGATATTCACCAAGGTTTTGCTTACCAATAAGAATAATACCAGAACGTTTTCTTACCCTATTAATAAAGTTAATAGCATTTTGAAGATTAGATTCAGATGTACCACCTTTGATAAGACATTCTGCATACATCAAATAGATATCAGCCAAACGAATCAGACGATAATTTATACCCGAAGCCATAGCAGGCTTAAAATCTGCCTCGTCTTTTCGTGAATCCCAGTTTGTAAGTTTTCTGAAATAAGCAGTAATTCCATTATTGAACTTACCTACCTGTTGGGTGGTCTTTTCATAATAGCTTAAATCTTCATCTCCATTAATAGCCAATGAAGCAGATGCTCTTAAAGAATATGCTCTCAAACGATACGGTTTACCATTCTCCCATTTAAATTTTCTTTCATGTTCTGGTTCAGAATATATATCTGAAAGTTTTCCGTAATCAACATTTCCAATTCCATCAACAGGAATCAAACGCTGACGCACACCTACATACTTACCATTTTCATAATGATAGACATAGGTTTTATTATATTTTTTCCCGTTTCTTTCTATCACAGAATTAAAAGTTTGACCTAACTGATCATATATAATATCCTTCTGATTGTTTGGAGCTGTTAGAGGATAATTATCAGATTCCACTTCAATCCAGTTGCGAGGGTCATTTTCATCAACAGCTTCATTTTCGAATTTTTCTACTAGCCACAAAGAAGGAGATGTATTAATCCAAGATGTGCTTGAACCACAAACATTCATGCCCCATATATTGTACAATGTAGCATCCGACCAAGGTCCATACTGTGTATTATACTGAGTTGAATATGAAACTTCCAAAATAGACTCTGAGTTAAATTCATTAACGGCGGTAAAATTATCCATAATATTATCAACAAGAGTGAACGGACCGTTATTAATTATATCAGAAAAATACTCTGCAGCCTTATCGTAGTCACCGTCATACAAATAACTTTTACCAAGTACAGCTTTTGCTGCCCAAGAAGTAGCACGTCCTTTATCGGCCTCCTTCCACTCACCATTTAGTCCTAAATCTAGCGCTTTCTGCAAATCTGCTCTATAATATTTCTTCACTTCATCACTTGGAGTACACTTTTTATAATAGTCATCTTCTTCTTCAGGTACATAATCAATATATGGTACATTTCCATTATTGAAAGATGTATTAAGATAAAAAAAGAATACACCACGGAAGAAATATGCCTGAGCCTCAATCTGAGTGAGTTTTACCAATTGAACTTCATCTGTCAGAATAGTTCGTACCTTTTCTACTCCTTCTATAACTTGATTACAACGGAAAACACCAGTGTAAAGAGCAGCCCATTTATTTCTCAAAGTTTGGTATGAATCATTAAAATTTTGAAGATAAGCAGCATTTACAAGATTAATTCTGTTTTTATTTGCTTCAACCGCTAAATCACTTCTCAGATTTTCATCCATTGGTTGATAAATATTTGTGTTTTTAAAAGCATTATAAATGGCTGCCAACCCATTTTCACAATCTCCTAAGTCTTTGTAGAATTTCTGAGTAGTTAATTGATGCTCATTTTCCTGAGTTAAGAAATCATCACAAGATGTAAATCCAAGGCCAGACATCAATAAACTAAAAGTTAATATCTTATATTTTAAGTTCATATTTTTTTATTTTAATAGATTAGAAATTAAGTTGGAATCCTCCTCGCATTTGTATACTGATAGGATATGTTCCAAAGTCAAGACCACGTCTTGACAAACCATTACTACCAACTTCAGGATCATAACCGTCATACTTGGTCAATGTAAGAAGGTTATCTGCTGCAATATAAAAACGGCATTTACCAAGCCTAAGTTTTGAAACGACTTTCTTTGGTAAAGAATAACCTAACATAATATTTTTCAACCTCACAAAAGAACCATCCTCAACCCACATATCTGTATGAGCACGATAATTGTTATGTTGTTCATTACGATAAGAAGGTATTGTTGAAGTATTATTTGTAGGAGTCCACATATATATAAGATCTTTACTCGTCTTCTTCTGATAAGAATATATCTTAGTAGCATTGATAATATCATTTCCTACAGAAGCATACCAGTTCATAGAAAAGTCAAATCCCTTATAATCTGCTGCAAAATTCAATCCAAGTTCAAAATCAGGCATACCACTTCCTGCATAAACCCTATCATCATCATTAAGAATGCCATCTTTATTTGTATCTACATACATAAGATCTCCCATACGAGCACTTGATACAAGTTTCTGATACTCTGCAAGTTTTTGTTCCGTATTTATAACTCCGTTTGTAGGCATAACAAAGAAAGCACCAGCCTCATATCCTTCCTTTATAGCAGTAACATAATCACTTCCACTATAAATAGGTTTTCCTTCTGAGAAGAAATAAAGAGAGTTCTTACCGGCCATTGAGGTTATCTCATTCTTATTCTTTGTAAATGTTCCTGTCAAGCTATAATTTACCCCATGAATTTTATTTCTATGAGTGAGTGATAGTTCAACTCCCTTATTCTCCATATTACCGGCATTCAATGTAACAGTGGAATTCTGTCCTCCACCACTAGAAGGAGGCACAACCATCGGAAATAGCATATTCTTTTTATTACTTTTATAGACATCAAGACCCAAAATTAACTTATTGTTCATGAAAGCCAAATCAATACCAGCATTGAGCTGCTGCGTTGTCTCCCATTTCACATTCGGATTTGCAAAACCCAACTGAGTAAGACCATTTACTAAAGTTTCTTTAGCTCCTGTTCCAAAAGCATAATCATAATTTTTATAGATAGCTGGAGCATAAGAATAATCAGCAAAATTCTGATTACCTGTTGTACCATAACTTAATCTTAATTTAAAAGAATTAACCATCCATCTTAGTCTATCCCAAAATCGTTCTTCAGAAATATTCCATCCTAAAGATAATGAAGGGAACATACCCCAACGGTTTTCTTTAGAGAACTTTGAAGATCCATCTCGACGAACACTAACACTAACCATGTATTTATCAGCATAAGAATACTGTAGACGGGCCAATATACCAATAAGTGTGCTTGTTCTATCCTGCCCCCATTGACCATCACCAGTTCCTACAGACATATCAGACGAGCCTGCATTCAGATTTGGTATTTCATTTGTATATAAGTCCATTATACTTGCAAAAAACATCTCGTATGTATATTTTTCCATACTGAAAACACCAGTAAACTTAAAATCATGTTTCTTGATTTTCCTATTATAGTTTACCATAGATTCCCAAGTCATACTAGTATTCTTAGAATGGGTATCTTTTATCTGCGATCGATAGTTTGAACTAACGACTCTTTCGCCATCTTGGTTATACACTTCAAACTCAGGACGTGTCATAACCATCTTCTGGTTAAGATAACCGAAACTCAAACGTGTAGAAACACTCAATCCAGGTAATATACCGTAAGCAATATAAAAATTCCCATTAAATGACTCTGTATTTTTATCATTTCTTTCTTTTAATCGACCTAAAGTATAACTTATACCTTGAATTTCACCTGGATCACCTGCTGTATTGAATATATCTAGATTAGGATCAACTGGAGAACGTAAAGGAGAATAGTCGTATGCATCATTTAATAAAGCCCAAGCAGGAGAAAGCTGGTCTTCTATTTGCATTGCAAGATTTGCATTAATATTCCATTTTCCTCTTTTAAAATTTGTATTAGAACGGATATTATAACGTTTATAGTCTGAATTGATTAATACACCTTCCTGATCAAAATAGTTAACAGTCATATTATAAGTCAGATTTTTCTGTCCACCACTAAAATTGGCTGAATAATTTTGTATTGGTGCGTTATTATTTATTATACAATCATAAAGCCGAGTATTATTAAAGAAATTAACAGGATAATTTTTCAAACTTGACCAAGCCAAATCATCTGTATTCTTAGTTTCAGCCATACGGTTAGCCATGACAGTTACAAAAGTTTCTTCATTAGCATCTAGAAGATGAACTTTTGATGTTATATGTTGAAAACCATAATATCCATCAAGAGCAACTTTCATTTCACCCTCCTTACCCTTCTTGGTTGTAATTAGTATAACACCTGAAGCACCACGTGTTCCGTAAATAGCAGCAGAAGCAGCATCCTTAAGAATATCAATACTAGCAATTTCATTATTACTCAAACCAGGGTCACCTTCAAAGGGAACACCATCAACGACATAAAGAGGAGCACTAGAACCTGAAATTGAACTAATACCACGAATCTGTATATTAGATTTCGCTCCAGGTTCACCAGAACTAGCTTGAACATTGACTCCAGCCACCATGCCTTGCAATGCGGTTCCCAAATCTGATGTACTGATCTTTGTAATTTCTTCAGAATTTACACGTGCTACTGCACCTGTAACTTCTTTTTTACGCATTGAGCCATAACCTACAACAACCACTTCGTCCAACACTTTTGTGTCTTCCTGAAGTTTAATGTTATAGAATTTTCCATTCTTGATTGCAGCCTTTACAGTTTTATAACCAACAAAACTGAACACCAAGTTTCCTTTTTCCGGTACCCCCTGCAGAACGAAATTACCATCAATATCGGTAATAGTACCGAGAGAATTTCCTTCAACCTGAACTGCTGCACCTATAACTTCGAGATTATTGGCGGCATCAATCACTTTTCCTTTGACTGTTATCTTCTGTGAATACATAGATAATGTATAGAAGATAAGCATCACGAACAACATGTACCTGCTATGGTACCTTTTTTCCTGATTTCTCATTTGTAAAAAATTTAATTTAGCAATAGGTTATGAAATTTCTTTTATAACTGCCGCTAAATTATTTATTTAAAACGGGACCGAAGGGGAGAATTATATATTTAAAAAGGGGGTAAAATTTTACCCCCACTTATATTAAGAATCCAAATCCGTCTGAGTATTCTGCTCTTTATATTGTTGTGGCAATACACCAAATTCTTTCTTGAAACATTCTCTAAAATACTTCAGATCATTGAATCCAACATCGTATGTTACTTCAGAAACTGAATATCTTCCGGTCTTCAATAGTTCTGCCGCTCTTTTCATCCTTATGGAGCGGACAAAAGCATTAGCTGTTACTCCCATAAGTGTTTTAAGCTTTTTGTTCAGGACTAAAGCCGTAACACCAAGTCCTTTACAAATATCTTCTATCTGAAAAGACGAATCCGCAATGTTGTCCTCTATTATCTTTACAAGTTTTTCTAGGAACTTATCATCAGTAGATGTAGTGGTTACCTCAGAAATCTTTATTGTCGAGACTTTTTTGTGTTGAAGAATCCGCTTCCTATTTGTTATGATAGAATTCAGCAACTCTTTCATTATCTGATTATCAAAAGGTTTAGGACAATAAGCATCGGCATGGAATTTATATCCGATGAGATAATCCTGCAATGTAGTCTTGGCTGAAAGCAAGACTACAGGGATATGAGATGTCCTTACATCCTGCTTGATTCTCTCACACAGTTCCAGACCATTCATGCCGGGCATCATTATATCAGACAAAACAAGATCTGGCTGCATATCGGGAATCATGTTCCATGCCATTTCTCCATCATAAGCAATCATTATTTTATATTTATCTGACAACAGTAATGATAACATATTACATATATCTTTATTGTCATCAACAATCAACACAACAGGTGACTCTCCTTTTACTTCTGTGTCTTCTATATCTTCGGATTCACTTGATTTACTACTCAGTACATCAATAAACTCTTCATCATTCCTATTATTAGAAAAAAGATTCTCTGTCATCATTTCTCTCTCTGTTATCATAGGAATCTGTACATGAAAAACGGTACCTTTGCCTTCCTCTGATACAAATGAGATATTTCCATTATGTATTTCTACAAGTCGTTTGGTTAGAAACAAACCTATACCAGTACCTCCCTCTGCTGAATTTTTATTCTGACTATAGAAACGTTCAAAAAGATGAGTTTTCAAATCCTCAGATATACCATTTCCTGAATCTGCTATAGCGATGTTTATTTTATTATCCTGTTCATTAACTGTAAACGATACAAATCCTCCGGCAGGTGTATGCTTTATGGCATTCGACACCAAATTATAAATTATCTGTTCCATAAGATGGGAGTCGAACAGAAAACTTATATCACTGCGTGAAACAGAATATTCCAGCCCAACACCTTTCTGTTTTGACCAATACGTGAACTGCTGAAATACCTCTTTTGAGAAAGACGAGAAGTTGCCATATCTGAGATTCAGACTAAGCATTCCTTTCTCGCTCTTGGAGAAATTCATCAGCTGGTTAACAAGTCTTAACAAAAACTTACTGTTATGCTCCATTGTCTGCAGCATGCCGACAAGATACTTATCGGACGAATACTTGCCCGATTCTATAATCATACTCAGTGGCGAATGAATCAATGTGAGTGGAGTCCTCAATTCATGCGAGATATTGGTAAAGAATGTTGTTTCTTTCTCGAGCAATTCTTCAGTCTTACGTTTTTCCATGTTTGCTATATATACTGCATTTCTACGCTGCGCTCTTGAAGTATAATACCTCTTGAACTGGTACAAGGATAATGCAAGCAACATCAAATAAAATGTATAAGCATACCATGTACGCCAGAAAGGAGGGGTAATAATGACAGGTATGGAAAGTTCATTTGAACTGTAAACTCCATCGGTATTCCTGACTCTCAGTCTGAACATATATTCTCCAGAAGAAAGCTTAGTGTAGAAAGCCTCACGATGAAAAGCGGAAGTGGAAATCCACGAATTATCTACACCTTCAAGCATATATTCGTAAACAACCTTATATGGACTTCTGTAATCCAGGGAGCTGAACTGGAATGAGAAAGTGTTTAAATTATAAGGCAATTCTATATATTCTGCAAAACATACACTTTTATCAAAATATACGGAATATATAGAATCGGCCTCAACGCTGTGATTGAAGATTTTAAAATCAACGAGTGTAGGACAGCCATTGAAATCCATCACATCGAAGTCGTTCGGTCTAAAGACGTTTATTCCGTTAACACCACCGAATATCATTGTTCCATCTGTCATTACTCCAGCCGAGAGTTCCATAAACTCATAGTCCTGAAGACCATCGTAAATATCATAAGATTTTATTTTCTGTGTGTTTATATTCAACGAATTTATTCCCTTATTAGTAGAAATCCATAATGTTCCATCCGTTCCATTAACAATGGATTTTATGGTATTACTATTCAATCCGTTTGCAGTACTGAAATCTTCAATACGCACATTCAGACTGTCATCCAAGTCCACGATTTTCTTTAATCCGAGCCCAAGTGTTCCATACCATATATTATGATTCAGGTCTTCACAAATAGGTACTATATAATCTAGTTCATCAAGCCCCTTCACTGAATTCAAAACAGGATTATCAAGATACAAATCTGCAGATTTCAATACTTTAAGGCCATAACTGGAGGCTACCCATAAATTCCCCTTATGATCTTTCACGACATTTCTTACTATCTTTAGCTCTTTATTTTCCGATGTTTTAATTTCCTTCATCACACCTGTAGACAAATCATATCTAAATAAACCTTTATTATATGTACCAACCCACAAATATTTTCCATCGGCAAGCATTGTGCGCACATTCCTCAAGCCTGAAATCTTTTTATAATCATTATCTGAAGTAAAACTATAAATACCATCGTACATCAGAGACACATACATGCGGTCGGTAAAGTTTGAGTATGTAGTAGAGTATACTATCCTGTTTGCTGTGAAAGGAATAAGTCTGGCATTTCCAGTAATAGAATTAAAATGATATAGTCCAGAGCCTTCTGTGCCTAAATAAATATCGGATTTGGCAAATGTATAAATGGAGGATACATGGTCATTTCCTATTTCCCTGAATAATTCTATTGGTTTATTGTTTTCGCGTATGCTCATAAAGCCACTCTTGAAAAAACCTATCCAAAGAATATCATTTTTATCAAGAACAATAGTTTGTGGATAGCTGTAAGAATAGGTAGCAATAACCTGCGGCTTTGATTCGATAGCATGTAAAACATCAAAAGGCAACACACTTACAGTACTTGTAGTGGCATAAAATAATCTTTTATTTTTATAAACCATTTTTCGAATATTGCAGTTTTCCAACAAGGTGCTTACCTTGCAAGTATGCTTGTCGTATAAACATAATTGATGATTCTCCAGATTAGAGTACAATATTTGAGAAGACGAGATAACTATAGCTGCAGCTATAGGACTATCCAACAGTTTATTAAGCTGTAATCTTTCTCTATGGACGCTACATTCGTACAGACCGTCTTCAGACGAGAGCATTATTGTATTATCAATTTCTATGATGTCGGATATATATGGTAATTTAATTGTTGATTTTAAGACAGTATTTATTTTTCCATTGGAAAAATCGTAATTTACAAGGTATATACTTTCATCAGAGGAATGAAACCACACCCTGTCTTTCGAATCAACCAGAATTTTGTCGCAGGTGAAATTCTTATCAATGCCTATATGACCAATATTTAATGAAATGAATTCATTCTTTACGGAATTAAACAAGAATACCCCTCTATCAGCAGTACCTATCCACAGATTTCCATGAGAATCTTCATCAATACATACTATCAGATTACTGGTAAGACCATTTGACTGGTATCCATAGACCTTAAATTCATACCCATCGAACCTGTTCAGACCGTCGTTTGTAGCCAACCATATAAAACCCTTAGAGTCTTGATAAATACATTGCACGTCATTTTGGGAAAGTCCATCAAGAGTAGTGTACTTTCTTGTGACAAACTCATTGGATGCAAAGGATTTGCAAACTATAATCAGAACTGATATTAAACTTAAGATTAATCTAAACATATAACTATTATTCTTTATATTTCATCAAGATTACAAAGTTATTGATTTTATCTAAAACATCAAGTATTTATAGTAGTTAATAGATAATTATAGATATTTTCCACTTTAGAATGCGTATCAAAATCAATCAAGAAAAAAAATAAATCTTTAACTTCATTTCATAGTATAAAACAAAAAAGCATCGTACCATTACACTCAATAATAGATACGATGCCCGAAAGAAATTACAGTAACAGACTGTATTGGGATTGTTCTTAAAAAGACTTATCTGTATGACTTTATATATATGTCGAGTATTTCGGTATCCGACAGTTCATGAGGGTCCAGACTGAACAATGCACCCATGGCAGTTCGCGCATTATCAATCATCTTAGGGAAATCTTCCTTTACTATTCCCCAGTCGCTAAGCTTCAAATCGCGGACATTGCATTCCTTCTGCATTCTCACCAAAGCATCTATAAAATGTTCGGGATTAAGGTTCTTGCGTCCGGTCATAACATCTGCCATGCGCATATATCTCTTTGTCCTGTCATAAATAAAAGTAGAGAAATAGGCCTCGCTTATAGCTATCAGGCCAGCACCATGAGGAAGAGCGGGATAGTATGCGCTGAGAGCGTGCTCGAGAGAATGTTCGGAAGTACAACTGGATGTGGATTCAACCATTCCCGCCAGCGTACTTGCCCAAGCCACCTTTGCCCTCGCTTTCAGGTTATTTCCATCCTTCACCGCAACAGGTAAATATTTATACAGCAGTCTGATGGCCTCAAGAGCGAAAATATCACTTATTGGGGTTGCACAATTGGCAATATAGCCTTCGGCTGCATGAAAGAATGCGTCGAATCCCTGATAGGCAGTCAGATGTGGCGGAACTGAAACCATCAGTTCCGGGTCGATTATCGACAGACATGGGAAAGTTAAAGTGGAGCCGATACCTATCTTTTCGTTTGTTTCCAGATTGGTTATGACAGTCCATGGGTCAGCCTCGGTTCCGGTTCCGGCTGTTGTAGGAATGGCTATGATGGGCAATGCTTTGCTGTAAGGAAGCCCCTTGCCGGTACCTCCTTCAACATATTCCCAATAATCGCCATCATTACATGCCATGATTGCAATGGATTTGGCTGTATCTATCGAACTTCCGCCTCCCAAACCTATAATCATATCGCAATTTTCCTCACGACAGATTGCCGCACCTTCCATTACATGGTCTTTTATTGGGTTAGGCAATATCTTGTCGTACACCACGGCATCAACATTATTTTCTTTCAGCAGACCAATCACCTTATCCAGATAACCATATTTACGCATTGATGTTCCGGATGAAATGACTATCAAAGCCTTTTTGCCGGGCAATGTCTCTGTTGAAAGACGTTTAAGTTCGCCACATCCGAAGAGAATCTTCGTCGGAATATTATAACCAAAAACAAAATTATTGTCCATAAATATTATCAGTCAGTCAACTTACTATCTTAAAGCCTCATCAATCACTTTCTTGAGTTCAGGATAAGCCTCATCTGTATCACCCACCTGTTTTCTCAACTCACGCAGTTTCTTTTTCATGTCCTTAAGAACTTTGGCGTATTTAGGATTATCAGCCAGGTTTACCATTTCGTAAGGGTCGTTCTTCACATCGTAGAGTTCGAAAGAAACCGGAGTAGGAACAATCTTGTGGCTGTTCTTCAACCATGACATTGATTTCTGTCCGTAACGTTTGTCGTCGTAATGACGGCCATAGAAAAGTATCAGCTTATAGTTTTCCGTGCGGATACCTATGTGTGCCGGAACGTCGTGATGAATCATGTGCATCCAGTATCTGTAGTAAACAGCATCCTTCCAGTTTTCTGGCTTTTTGCCTTCGAACACAGAGGCAAAGCTCTTTCCATCCATGTATGAAGGTTCTTTGCCACCGACCATCTCTATAAGAGTTGGAGCAAAATCAATGTTGTTAATCATCAGGTCCGACTTGGCTCCCTTGTAAGGACATCTCGGGTCGCGGACTATGAAAGGCATTCTCTGAGATTCTTCATACATCCATCTCTTGTCCTGCAGGTCGTGTTCGCCAAGTATCATACCCTGGTCGCCTGTATATACGATAATGGTATTTTCCCAGAGTCCTTCCTTCTTGAGATAGTCGAAAAGACGTTTCAGGTTGTCATCCACACCCTTTACGCAACGCAGATACGATTTCAGGTAATGCTGGTAGGCAAGGTATGTATTCTCCATTTCATCACCTGTATTGCACTTATATTCCATTACATAATTGCGGATTTCATGACGGCTTGAGACAGAAGTTCCGATGAAGTGACGAAGTGAATCGTTCTTGCCTCTTGTGCCTTCGGAGCCCCATTTGTCTGTATCGAACAATGACAATGGAACAGGCACTTCCACATCGTCAAGATAATATTCATAGCGCGGTGCGTACTCGAACATATCGTGCGGTGCCTTGTAATGATGCATCATGAAGAAAGGTTTGGACTTGTCGCGTCTGTTCTTCAACCAGTCAATAGCAAGGTTGGTCACGATATCCGAGGAGTAACCCATTTTCTTTATCTGGTTATTAGGCCATTTCTTGTCAGTTACGTCACTTGTAAGGAAAGTAGGGTCGAAGTATTCGCCCTGTCCGCCATGACCGTTGAATACAGAATAATAGTCGAAGTGCGACGGTTCGCATCCCAAATGCCATTTACCGATCATGGCAGTCTGATATCCCATATTATGGAACTCATCAACCAGATATTCCTGGTCCGGCTGAAGCACTTCATCCAAAGTGAGCACCTTGTTACGATGGGAATACTGTCCGGTCATGATACATGCACGGCTTGGGGTACTGATGGAGTTTGTACAGAAACAGTTCTCGAAGAGCATACCGTCCCTTGCCAGTTCATCAATTGTAGGAGTAGGGTTCAGTACTGCAAGACGACTTCCGTATGCGCCGATAGCCTGCGAAGTATGGTCGTCCGACATGATGTAGATGACATTCATCTGTTTCTGCTGTGCTGCGACACCAACACATACAGACAGGAATGGCATAACAGCCATTCCCTTCATTATATTATTTTTTAAATTCGTTTTCATAAGTCAGATTATCATTGAAATAGAACTTGCAAGACATATCATCGAATGATTTTACGTCCTTATTCTGCATTTTAACCCATTGTTCTGATTTAGCCTTGACAGCGACCTGAGTTGAAACCTCATTACCGTCGACTACACTTTTAAGAGTGACATTTGCATCCTCGGCATTATGGTTTGCCACACGTACAGTGATAAGGCATCCGTTATCAACCTTATCGTATAGCGGTTTGGAAACCACCACCCCTTTAAGCTTAATCTTGAACACATGTGCATATTCAGTAGGTTTGTTCTTAGGGAAGTTTACTACAAGACCCTCGTCAGTCATCTTATAGTCAATCTTCTCTGAGCTTCCAAGCATTTCAACCGACTCAATTTCTACGTTCCGGCAATACTTAGTAGCCAATGACTTGATAGTAACACTACCATCTGTCCAAGCCAGAGACACGGCATAGAGGTTATTGTCGCGTGTAGTAAAGCGAATGTCGTCCGCTGTATATTCAGTTTTTGTATTGTCTGTCATATAGCCTGCGGTGCCTGCGTTATGTCCTTCGGAAGCAATCACCCATGGTCGTGAGCCATAAATAGCCTCACCGTTAGTCTTCAACCATTTACCTATCTCGGCAAGTACGTTCTTCTGTTCGTCTGTAATAGTACCGTCGGCCTTAGGACCTATATTCAGCAATAAGTTACCGTTCTTGCTGACAATATCAACAAAGTCGTCGATGATATGGTCAGGACTCTTGTTTTCCTCGCCCACACAATAGCTCCACGATTTCTTACCTACAGAAGTATCAGTCTGCCATGGATATTCACGGATTCTGTCGCTCTTACCTCTTTCTATATCGAACACCTGGATATTGTCGCCGTATCCGAATTTGGTGTTAACCACCACTTCCTTATTCCAGTCGAGAGCCGAGTTGTAATAATAAGCCATGAATTTATAGAAAGTAGGCTGGAAAGGATATTTTCCTACAGTCCAGTCGAACCATATCAGTTCAGGCTGGTATTTGTCAATAAGCTCGTATGTATGCATAAGGAACTGACGGCGTGAGCGTTCATTAGAGCCTTCGTATTTGCCACAATATGGTGTCATACCCTTACCTTCCGGCTCATGCAGTCTTTCGCCATAGAGGGTGATTGTAGTGTCCTGAACATCAGAAGGAGTTTCCATTCCATATTCATAGAACCATGCATTCTCGCATCTGTGAGAAGACAGTCCGAAACGCAGACCGGCTTTCTCTGTAGCCTTCTTCAGTTCGCCAATAATATCTCTTTTCGGTCCCATATCCACAGCATTCCATTTATTGAAAGTACTGCTATACATGGCAAATCCGTCGTGATGCTCAGCCACGGGAACAATGTATTGCGCTCCTGACGATTTTACCACTGCTAGCCACTCGTCGGCATTGAAGTTTTCAGCCTTGAACATAGGGATGAAATCCTTATATCCGAATTTCGTCAAAGGGCCGTAAGTCTGTACGTGATACTTATTAATAGGATGACCCTCCTTGTACATCCAGCGGGAATACCATTCGCTTCCGTATGCAGGAACCGAATAAACGCCCCAGTGAATAAAGATACCGAACTTGGCATCCTTGAACCACTCAGGAATAGTGTAATTTTGCGCAATAGAAGCAGAGTCCGCTTTAAACACATCTGTACCTTTTAAAGATACAGTAGAATCTACATTAGGAGCGTATGTAGAACTGCACGACGCCAACAGGCTTAATGCCGCCACTCCTAAAGCTGTTTTCATGGATTTCTTATTCATAATAATTTTATTACATTAAATAATGACATTAATTTTTTCTGTAAGCAAAGATACACTTGAGTTCGATTTACAATCAATAATTTAATTACTATAGTAAGGGGTAAAATATTTACCCCCCCTATTATTAAATAAATTTACCCCTCTAATATCTGATTATCAATAATCAATATTGAATAACGAACAAATATATTTCTTTGCACAAAAAAGTTTAACCTATTATTACATTACAATTTCACCCTAAGAATAAAGTATATATAGAGTAAATTTGCCACCATAACAAACTGTAAAAACAAATTTATGAAAAACTATTTAATTTACTTACTCGCAGCAGTATCGTGTACAACTGTAGCAGACTTGAAAGCTCAAGTCAGTACAAAAACAGGTAATGAAACCACTGAACTTACCATTCCGAAAAAGTTCTACAAGGACAGCATTGATTTCAGCAACGCTCCGAAAAGACTTAACAACAAGTACCCTCTTTCCAACCAGAAGAACGAAGGCGGATGGGTTCTCAACAAAAAAGCCTCCGACGAGTTCAAAGGAAAGAAACTGAATGAGGAAAGATGGTTCCCGAACAACCCGAAATGGAAAGGAAGACAACCGACTTTCTTTGCAAAGGAGAATACTACGTTTGAGAATGGCTGTTGTGTGATGAGAACTTACAAACCGGAAGCAGGCACACTGCCCGAAGGATATACTCACACTGCCGGTTTCCTGGTAAGTAAAGAACTTTTCCTTTACGGATATTTCGAAGCAAGACTGAGACCAAACGACTCGCCATGGGTTTTCGGCTTCTGGATGTCGAACAATGAAAGAGACTGGTGGACAGAAATAGACATTTGCGAGAACTGTCCCGGCAATCCAGTCAACAGACATGACCTGAATTCGAACGTACATGTATTTAAAGCTCCGGCAGATAAGGGTGATATAAAGAAACATATTGACTTCCCTTCTAAGTACTACATACCATTCGAATTGCAGAAAGACTTTCACGTATGGGGGCTTGACTGGAGCAAGGAATATATCCGACTGTATATCGACGGAATACTGTACAGAGAAATAGAAAACAAGTACTGGCACCAGCCATTGCGTATCAACCTCAACAATGAATCGAACAAATGGTTTGGAGCTCTACCGGACGACAACAACATGGATTCTGAATATCTTATAGATTATGTAAGGGTGTGGAATAAAAAAGAGAAATAACATAATCTGAAATAAATAAGGCAGTCTTCATTATCAATAAACTGATTATAAAGACTGCCTTTATATATAATAGGGATGATAAAGATTTAGATCCGCTCTATCACTCATTAGCTTCATCCGGATACTCTGTGAGAGAGTTTCCCGAATTGCTTATTTCAATAGAGCCGATAGGAAGATAATTGAACTTCTTGCTCCATGCAGAGATACCATAATCTCTTCTAAGAATAGGCATCATGACCTCCTCGGCACGTCCTGAGCGGACAAGGTCAAACCATCTGTCACCCTCGCATGCCAGTTCACAACGACGCTCATACCATAGAACATCAATTACGCTTTTAAATCTGTCAGGATACATCTGCATTAGCTTGTCAACATCAATATAACTTCCGTCGTCTGCATGAACATGCTTCTTTCTGAGTTCATTTATGTAATACTTCGCTTTTGCTTCATCAGGATTAGTACCTCTGAGATATGCTTCGGCAAGCATCAGATACACTTCACCATATCTGATGACCCTTACGTTTCCAGGCTTGTTTAGATTGGGGTTTCCTATCATATCGTAATTTTTGAAAGGAGGATATTTCTTCTGGGCATATCCCTGGAAATCAGATCCGTAAGAGCCTGTCTCCCAAACAACTTTTTTTGATTCATCCTGAATATTGGCATTAGGTTTGGTTACAAGTTCATCGTAAGTAAATATCGCCGCATCACGACGCACATGGTCATCCGGAAGGAAATAATCATACAATTCCTTAGTAGGCAGACAAAAGCCATATCCATTATCATAATCAGGACTATTTTTCAACTGTCTCGGTCCGCAGAAAGTCACCCACATAGCACCTTCGCCTGCATCGATATTACCCCAGTTTGTATTACCAGATTTGGTAGAGGTCTGTATTTCAAATATAGATTCCTCGTTATTCTCCTGATGAGCAGCAAAAAGTTTGGAATAATCATCCGACAGAGTATAATTACCACTTGAAATTACATTCTCCAATAAAGGTTTCGCCTTGTCAAATATCATAGCATCATCATTACTCCAGTCAGCCCAATAAAGATAGACCTTGGCCAACAGGGTTTGAGCCGCAGTCTTGGTAATACGTCCTTTCATTGTGTCCGGGAAATTATCCTTTAAAGAAGGAATAGCTTCAAGAAGATCTTTCTCTATTGCTTTATTTACATTTTCGCGAGTATCTCTCGTAAACTTGAATCCTTCAGGATAAAGAGTCTCAAGACTGATAAAGCACGGGCCATAATATCTCAGCAATTCAAAATGATACCAGGCACGTAAGAACTTAGCTTCAGCTTTATAAACTTTAGCTTCCGGACTGTCATACTCTGAGTTTATTACAAAATTACATCGATATATACCACGGTAACGTGTTTTCCACAAATTATCGGAGATAGAATTGACACTCGTATTTGAATAATCCTCTATAGCCTGCATGTAAGGCTGATCCTGATCAGAACCACCACCTGTACGAGCATTATCCGAACGGATTTCACCCATAGGTACAATAGAAGCAAGTGCATTACCCGAACCACCACCTATGTGAGCTAACGGATCATAACAAGCAGTAAGCGCTTTGAACATCTGTTCATCGGTCCTATAAAAAGAACTTTCTGTTTCTGACATTATAGGAGCTGTATCCAGAAAACTGTCGCTGCAAGATGATGATGTAATTACAGCAAACATAAGTATTGCAAGATTATTATATATTTTCGACTTCATAATTTTCATTTTTAGAAATTAAGACTTAAACCAAATCTGAATGTACGGGCCTGAGGGTAAGTACCATAGTCAATACCTGTGCTAAGAATGTTGTCACCTGCCATATTTCCAACTTCTGGGTCCATAAACGGATAGCTGGTGAAAGTGGCAAGATTATCAATTGCTGCATAAATTCTTGCTTTATTCAGCATTAACTTATTTATTAATTTAGTTGGGAATGAATAGCCTACCTCAAGTGAAGAAATCTTTAAATGCGAACCATCATAAAGATAAAAATCGGATGGTTTGCCGAAGTTTCCATTAGGGTCTTTGGATGAAAGACGAGGCACTCCATTATTATCACCTTCTTTCTGCCATCTGTCAAGGTAGAATGATGGAAGGTTGCTACGTCCGTATGCCTCCTGACGGTAAATATCAGAGAAGACTTTATATCCGGCTTTTCCTGTCAAGAAGATTGTCATATCAATACCTCTCCAGTCGGCACCTAAATTCAAACCGAATGTCCATTTTGGCCAAGGATTACCACAATCGGTTCTATCTTCATCTGTAATCTTGCCATCGTTATTTGTATCTTGCCATATAAAGTCACCCGGAACGGCATCAGGTTGTATCACTTTACCGTCTTTTGATTTATAGTTTTGTATCTGCTCTTCATTTTGGAATATTCCTAAGTTCTTATAAAGGCGGAAATAACCCATAGCATGACCTTCCTCCATACGCGTTACATTAACAGATGTTCTCCACCTACCACCATCAGTATATCCATTTGCATTTCCTATCTTTACAACCTCATTTTTAAGATATGAGGCATTTGCGGAAATAGAGAAGTTGATTTCGTTCCAATTTTTATTAAATGTCATCTGCATTTCCACACCCTGGTTTGTTATATTACCAAGGTTTCTAAAAGCTGCATTATTACCTCTAATGGCTTCAACTGTTGGCTGGAACAACAAATCCTTAGTACTTTTTTTAAACCAGTCGAAACTTGCTCTAATCATACCATTATAGAATGTCATATCGGCACCAACATTAAATTGTTCAGAAGTTTCCCATTTCACGTCTGGAATAACAAGGTTATTAGGAGCAGATCCCACAGTGATGGCATTACCAAACGTGTAATTATAATTATTGCCAATAATAGAAGTATAGGAGAATGGAGAAATTCGCTCATTTCCGTTCTGTCCCCAAGAGAATCTAAGTTTGAAGACATCAAAGTTCTTAATTTTCCAGAATTTCTCATTTGAAACATTCCAACCTAATGAAACGCCCGGGAAAGTAGCATATCTGTTATTGGGACCGAAATTTGAAGACCCATCGCGTCTGACCACAACTTCCGCCATATATTTTTCAGCATAATTATAGCTTAGACGAGCAAAATATGAGAACATACTATGTCTAGGATTAGCACCGCCACTATTAGCTGATGTCATAACATCACCAGCATTAAGATACCAGTAATTCTCATTGGTCATTGCTTCATTTGGATATTTATTTCGTCTTCCGGTCATAAACTCATAAACATCTCTTGATGCAGAAGTACCTAACAGGACAGATGCAGAATGTTCACCAAAAGATTTTTTATATCGCAATGTATTCTCCCACTGCCAACTACTATTAGCATTTGTACTTTGTTCTACCCTAGAATTATCTTCTTTACATTCTGCAGAATGAAAAAACTTTGGTGCAAACATTCTTCCACGGAAATTCCGATGATTAATACCAAAATCTGTGCGGAAAACAAGGTCTTTAATAAAAGTAATCTCAGCATAAACATTACCAAAAAATTGCTGGGTAATATTTTTATTCTTAGGTGCCTCATCCATAAATGCAATAGGGTTCCACATACGGCTATAAGGTACAGGAGAGACTCCATATCCGAAAGTATCGTTGCTATTCTCATCATAAACCGGAGTAGTAGGATCAATATTATAAGCGTATGATATCGGATTATAGCCATTGATGCCGGTTGCCACTCCACTATTCTCTATATATGCATAGTTGACGTTTGCACCTACACTTAAGAAATCATTTATAGAATAGGAACTGTTCAGCCTTGTGCTGAATCGTTTGTAAAATGACGCATCTTCACCGATAATACCATTCTGGTCTAGATAATTCAATGAAAGCAAGCTTGAACCCTTATCACTGCCAAAGTTAGCAGTAATGTTATGCTCAGTAACAGGAGCTGTATTCAATATTTCATTAAACCAGTCTGTATTATAGCCTGTTGGAGCAGTAGGTACACCACCGGCAAGCGGCATATCATCATTATCGGCAAACTCTTTCATCAGCATGATGTACTGTTCATCATTCAGCATGGTTGGTTTCTTTGCTACTGTAGAAAAACCATAGTAACCATCATAAGCAAGCGATGTCTTTCCTTTCTTTCCTTTCTTTGTGGTTATAAGGACTACACCATTAGCGGCTCTGGCACCATAAATAGCAGCTGAAGTTGCATCCTTCAAGACTTCCATGCTTTCAATGTCGTTGGGATTTACACTGTTTATGTCGTCCATAGGCAGTCCGTCAATTACAAAAAGAGGATTAGAGTTTCCATTTGTACCAACACCACGAATTACCAGCTTCGGTGCTGTTCCTGGCTGACCGGAATTTGTCACAACGTTCACACCACTAACCCTACCGCTCAATGCATTCACGGCATTTGCTGGTTTAGATTGCAATAAATCATCGGAATCGATGCTACTGATAGCACCTGTTACAACACTTTTTTTCTTAACCTCATATCCTATTGCTACAACTTCCTCGAGTGCAATGGCAGATGTTTTTAATTGAACGTCTATCTTAGACTGACCTTTATACACTATATTCTGTGTATCATATCCTACGAAGCTATAAATCAATGTCGATTCCATTGGTACATTTTCCAAGATATAATTTCCGTCCAAATCAGAAATAATACCGTTTGTGGTACCTTTAACTAAAATACTTGCACCTATCACAGGTAAACCATCGGAGTCTGTTATACAACCGGTAACTTTCCCGTTCTGTGCATTTAATGGTAAACTGAACGTTATAAGAATCAGCATACACATTAATGATAGTGTTCTGTTCATAATCTAGAGTTTTTTGTAATTAGTGTTTTTCTTAAAATAAAAAGTTTTGTTCTATCAGTTGCGCGCTACTTACTGACACTTGCAAATATATATACTATGTAATATAACCAAAGGGGGAAAATTTCATTTAAATAGGGTGGGGGAATAGATTAACTAAATATTTTAAGGAAAAATGGCTGTTAGAATCCATTCCCAGACTCCAACAGCCATTTTATCACTAACAATCGCCTGTTAATCAATATATTTTTCTGCCCATTTCCTTAAGATTTGCATCCCTGCCCAGTGGAACAAAAGTAAATCCGTATGAATAGCTTCCCTTCAGAAGACGCTTGTCTATTGAAGGACGGGCTTTCAGACTCCAGCTATCTGTTCCGCCCACTCCAGCCTGAACCAGGTCGATATTAAGAGTATTAGAATACAAGTCCTTTTCAAGTTCATTTATATGTTTAGCCTTATCAATCGCATTCTGCGACATCTCCCACACTGAGACAGATAGGGGTTCATCACCGACAATCATCACACCTGCCTTATCCGACTGCAAGGCAAACCATCTCACGTCACAACGGTTTCCGTTTTCCTGCGGCATTACATAGTCAAATCCCAGAGCGGACACCTTGCAGTTATATATAGACACCATTGCAGAAGCTTTTCTGTCGGAATAGTTTTCCCATGGGCCACGTCCATAATATGTCACATCCGACAAACGATTGGTACATTCGCATTGCAATCCTACGCGCAACATTTCTGATATTTCAGGAGACTTCATCATTGAATAATGAACGCCTATTGTTCCGTCTGCTTTTACTTTATAATTCAAGGTAAGTCTCAGTCTTTCATCTATAGCCTTTAGCACCTTAACCTCAAGATTGCCTTCCGATTTGCGTACATCTATAGAAACTGTCTTTAGCTTTAATGGAGCATCTTTCCAGAATGCAAACAGTCTATCGACCTTCCATCCTCGCCAGTCATTGTCTGTTGACGCTCTCCAGAAGTTTGGTTTCAGAGCAGATGTGATGATACTTTCATTATCTATCTTATACTGACTGATATAACCATCACTGATATTCAGATAAAAGTTCTTTCCCTTCACGCTGATGTCTTTCTTGTTATCTGAATCGATTTCCATATCCAATGTAGTATCAACGCATTCTACTATCTTTGGTAAAGAAAGATACTTAAACTGTTCCCAGGCAACCTCGTATCCAGCTTTGGCATACAGATTGTCATTCTTGAGCCTGGCACTCAGGCATAACCAATATTCCGCACCGTCATCGGCCTTGAAATTCTGAATAGGAAGTTTTAGTTTACAGCTCTCACCAGCTGGTGTTGTCGGCACAATAATCTCACCTTCCTGCAATACACTGTCTTCGTCCTTCAATTGCCAAAAATAACGATACTCATCTGTTGAAAGGAAGAAGTTTCTGTTTTTCACAGTTATCTCTCCACTATAGACATTATCAGTTGTAAATGATACAGGAGCAAACACGTACTTGCATTCCTCAGTAGCAGGTTTAATGGAGCGGTCGGCACTGATAACACCATTTATACAGAAGTTTTGGTCGTTGTGCTCCCCTTTCTCATAGTCACCACCATAATTCCATGATTTCTTATTATATTTCCGTTCATTATCCAGCAATCCCTGGTCTATCCAGTCCCAAATATATCCGCCGGCAAGCGCATCATGAGAACGTATTGCATCCCAGTATTCTTTCAGCCCGCCGGTAGAGTTTCCCATAGAATGTGCATATTCACACATTATTATCGGACGGTTCATGACCGGATTCTTAGTCACTGCTATAAGCTCATCTACCATAGGATACATACGGCTAATGACATCTACGTATAAAGGATCATCGGGATTGGCATACACATAAAGCTCTTTCTTTGCCGGTTTGACATCTTCGTTCACATTAAAATCTATCTCACTCGTAACGATTGATGCTTCTTTACGTCCGATAGGTTTGTATAAAGGATTTTCCGGCTGACCTTGTGCTCCCTCATAATGAACAGGGCGGGTTGGGTCATAATCTTTCAACCATCCTGACAGGGCAGCATGATTAGGACCGCATCCAGACTCGTTACCCAACGACCACATGAACACAGAAGGATGGTTCCTGTCTCTTACAGCCATTCTTACCACTCTCTCCATGAATGGATTAATCCACTCAGGTCTGTTGGACAGATAGCCTCTTTGATGATGAGTTTCAAGATTAGCCTCATCCATTACGTATATACCATACTTATCGCACAATTCATAGAAATAGGGGTCGTTAGGATAGTGCGATGTGCGGACTGTATTGAAGTTATAACGCTTCATAAGCAGAACGTCTTCGAGCATCTCATCACGTGTAACGGTCTTACCTCCGGTCTCGCTATGGTCATGGCGGTTTACACCAATGAGTTTAATAGGAGTGTCATTCACCAGAATCTGATTACCTGTTATTTTAATATCCCTGAACCCTACCTTATTACTTCTCGCATCCACCACGTTGCCCTTTTTGTCTGTGAGCTTTATAACCAAAGTGTATAGATAAGGGTGTTCCGAATTCCATAGTTTTGGCTTAGAAACAATTCCCTCCATCATTCCGTAATAAACATTATCACGCTGAGGATAAGGTTCGTTCACCACATAATCGGCAGTAACGGTAATGTCTTTTCCAAACACCGGTTTCCCATCGGCATCATATAATTGGGCTGACAGATTCCATCCCTTCAAATCATCCATATTCTGATTTGTTATTTCCGGACGGATTTGTAACCGTGCTATATTCTTCCGGAAATCGATGCGTGTCCTTACTCCATAATCATATATTGCCACCTGCGGAATGGACATGATATATACTTCACGATGGATACCAGCCATTCGCCAGTGGTCGGCATCTTCCATATAACTTCCGTCGGTCCACTTATACACTTGCACCGCCAGTTTATTCTCCCCCTTCTTAACGTATTCGGTAATATCAAATTCAGTAGGCAGACAACTGTCTTCGGAATATCCCACCTTCTGTCCGTTTATCCATACATTAAATCCCGAATAGACGCCTCCGAAATGGAGTATAATCCTGTCGCTCTTCCACTTGTCAGGAACAACAAACTCCTTGATATAACACCCCGTCTGATTATTCCTGTCAATATATGGCGGACGAGCAGGGAAAGGATAAATAGTATTTGTATATATAGGATAGCCATATCCCTGCATCTCCCAACATGAAGGAACAGGAATAGTTTTCCATGATGATGAATTGTACTCCACTTTATAAAAACCGGCGGGAGCCAATGCCATATCCTCGGAAAAGTTAAACTTCCATTGGCCGTTCAACGACATATACTCCGATTTCTCTCTGTCTCCATCCAAAGCCCAATCCACTCTCCGGAAAGAATAAGTAGTACTGCGGGAAGGCAAACGGTTAATTCCGTTTATGGTCTGATTCTGCCATACATTCTGATTGTTTCTCCACTGATTGGCACCGTTGTCCGATGCAGACAGAAATTGCATCATGAAAAATAACACAGAAAATGAAAAAATAGATTTTAAGTTCAAGTTCATAAATTCGCATTTTAAGTTTCTATGCAAATATATAAGTATAACGAACAATGAATAGGGGGTATTTCTATCTATATAGAGTGGTATTTTTAAATATAAGCTTAGACTTTACAGAACATCGTCCGGAATACTATGCTATGTAGCACTCTATTTGAAATATTATATACACCCATGACACAAATCTTTTCTGACAATTTTTATATATTCTCATCTTATCCCTTCCATCAAAGATAAATCCCAATCCTGATTTGCCAGCCGCATTTATTCCTTTTTTCAGGAGAATTTTCCTTATGGCTGACGCCATGAAAATTCACCTGAAAAAGAATGCGGCGGCAAACGGATTAGAATTAAAGGAAAGATTACAGGGATTAACTGCGACCGACGTGACGCATAGCCGTAAATCAAAGGCGGCTATCCTTATATTCCATATATGGCCTCATAAATACTGTGAAAATCCACTTTCCCCAATAACAAAACATAGCCTGCTTATCAAATCCCGAAATAAGACAGGGATTTCAGCTCCCTCCGATCTGCATAGTCCAGTGGCTTAGCTATGCTTTTACTTATACTCTTCCTACTTCCTTTCATCCTTTTTTCCAACTGTTTTTACATTCTTTCCTATCCTTCATATGACATTTGATGACACCTGATGACATCTAATGCCATCTATTTGTAAATCAATTGTTTAATCAATTTATCATCTTACATTTGGACTGTGAAACAAATCAAGTAGTCACCCAAAACAAAAGATTATGGCACAAGAAAACAGTCCTGACAAGGAAAAAAGGCAAGGCCGGATAAAGAAACCGGAAAAGCCTTATGTGGAACAAATTAACGAATTTTTGCTGGTACATAACAAGAATGACCCAAAGGAATGTTTGGGAGTGATCAGCAAGGCGGACGAGAAAGGCAATTATCAGACGGTTACACCGGAGGAGAAGAATGAGAACTCATTTCTGAAATTCGACAAGAATTCGAGTATTCTCGAAAACTTCATCAAGAATTTTTGGAGCCAGCTGAAGGAGCCTACGCATTTCAGGCTTATCCGTATGACCTTCAATGATTACAAGCAGAACAAACAGGCTCTCAAGGATTTGGCCGAAGGTAAGAATACAGACGCGGTAAAGGAGTTTCTGAAACGCTATGAAATCGTACCGAAAGTAAACAATCAGAAAAACAGTCAAACAAAAGAGGAGGAAACAACAATGGCAAAGAAGCAGGAACAGACAACGCAGGCTCAACCTGAACAGGTATCACAGGTGGAAGCTGCCGCACAGGGGCGCGAACAACAGGAACCGCAACGCCAGCAGACACCCACGTACCGCTACAACGAGAACATGATTAATTGGGAGGAACTGGGTAAGTTCGGCATATCCAAGGAAATGCTGGAGCAGTCTGGACAGCTTGACAGCATGTTGAAAGGATACAAGACCAACAGGACCATGCCGCTGACACTCAACATTCCTGGGGTACTGACCGCAAAGCTTGATGCACGCCTTTCATTCATATCCAACGGCGGGCAGGTCATGCTGGGCATCCACGGTATCAGAAAAGAACCGGAACTGGACCGTCCTTATTTCGGACATATCTTCACGGAAGAGGACAAGAAGAACCTGCGTGAGAGCGGGAACATGGGACGCGTGGCTGACCTTAACCTGCGTGGCAACACGACAGAGCCGTGTCTGATTTCCATCGACAAGAATACTAACGAACTTGTAGCCGTACGACAGGAGCATGTCTATATCCCGAATGAAATCAAAGGTGTGACTCTGACTCCGGATGAAATTCAGAAACTGAAAAACGGTGAACAGATATTCGTGGATGGCATGAAATCTAATCAAGGCAAGGAATTCAATGCCAATCTGCAATACAATGCGGAAAGAAGAGGCATCGAATTTATTTTCCCGAAAGACCAGGCTTTCAACCAGCAGACGCTTGGCGGTGTACCGCTTTCCCCCATGCAGCTCAAAGCGTTGAACGAAGGCCACACCATCCTTGTAGAGGATATGAAACGAAAGAACGGCGAACTGTTTTCATCCTTCGTTACCATGGATAAGGTAACAGGTGGTCTCCAATATACGCGCCACAATCCGGAAACGGGAGAAATCTACATACCAAAGGAAATCTGTTCGGTACAGCTCACACCGGAAGACAAGGAAGCGTTACGCAAAGGGCAGCCCATCTATCTTGAGAACATGATCAACCGTAAAGGTGAGGAATTCTCGTCTTTTGTCAAGCTGGACCTGGCAAGCGGAAGACCACAGTATTCCAGAACTCCGGACGGTTTCAACGAACGACAGGCACCTACCATCCCGGCTGAGGTTTACGGACACCTGCTTTCGGCACAGGAAAGAGCAAATCTTCAGGACGGAAAGGCCATCCTTGTAACGGGTATGAAAGGTCCCAACGGCAAACCGTTCGATTCCTATCTGAAAGTAAACGCAAACACCGGACAGCTGCAATATTTCCAGGAAAATCCAGATGTACGCCGTAATACCTCACAGCGTGCTTCACAGACTGACAATACCCAGCAGCAGGAACAGAAGAAGGGAGCAAAACAGGCTGTCTGACCTGAACGGGATTCAAATCATTCAAATCATCAATTACTAAAAAAGGAAAGAACATGAACAAGAACAATCATCATATCTACAAGGCTGAACAAATCGACTGGGAGAAACTGGAATCGGTAGGTATCAGCAAATCGCAAATTGATAAGGACGGAAACATGGACCTGCTCCTTCAGGGAGAGGAAACCAATGTCATGTCCATTAAAATCAAGACTCCTGTATTTTCACTGACCATGGACGCCACACTCAGTCTGATTGAAGACGAGAATGGAAATCCGGTCATCAGCGTAAACGGTATCAACCCTTCAAGTGAATAAATAAGAATCCATAATGTATCATCTCTCTTTCCATACGGTAAGTCCGTATGGAAAGATATAAAAACAGAATTTATCATGATTGCCATATTAACAGACAAACCAAGTGTAGGAAAAGAAATCGGAAGAATCATCGGTGCAACCAAAGTAAGAAACGGATATGTGGAAGGAAACGGCTACATGGTTACATGGACTTTCGGGAACATGCTGTCACTGGCCATGCCGAAGGACTACGGAACCCAAAAGCTGGAACGGAATGACTTTCCTTTCATCCCGTCCGAATTTGAACTGATGGTACGTCATACACGCACCGAGAACGGATGGATACCGGAGATTGATGCCGTACTCCAGCTTAAAGTAATCGAGAGGGTGTTTCAGGCATGTGACACCATCATTGCGGCTACCGATGCCAGCCGTGACGGGGAAATGACATTCCGCTATGTCTATCAATACCTGAACTGTACACAGCCTTGCTTCCGTCTGTGGATTTCCTCTCTTACCGACGAGTCTGTGCGTAAAGGCATGGAAAATCTGAAACCGGACAGTTGCTACGACAGCCTGTTCCTTGCTGCCGACAGCCGCAACAAGGCGGACTGGATTCTCGGAATCAACGCCAGCTATGCCATGTGCAAGGCGACTGGCTTTGGCAACAATTCCCTCGGGCGGGTACAGACACCGGTACTGGCCGCCATCAGCAGACGCTACCGTGAAAGGGAGAACCATATTTCATCGGACAGCTGGCCCATCTACATCAGCCTGCAAAAGGACGGTATCCTTTTCAAGATGCGCCGCACACAGGATCTTCCCGACAAAGAATCCGCAACAATGTTTTTCCAGGACTGCAAGCTGACACATCAGGCACAGATTACAGGTATCAGTCACAGCATTAAGGAAATACTTCCACCGGATCTACTTAACCTGACACAGTTGCAGAAAGAAGCGAACATCCGCTATGGTTATACCGCATCAGAGGTATATGACATCGCACAGGCCCTTTATGAAAAGAAACTGATTTCCTACCCAAGGACTTCCAGCCGTTATCTGACGGAGGATGTGTTTGACTCGCTTTCACCAATCATGGCGCGTCTGTTATCATGGGAGCTGTTCCCTGCCGCTAAAGGAACTGGAGGTATTGACATATCCAGTTTGTCCCGCCACGTAATAAGTGCAGAAAAAGCCAATGTACATCATGCCATCATCATTACAGGTATCCGTCCCGGAAATCTGTCCGAAAAGGAAATGCAGGTTTACAGACTTGTAGCCGGAAGGATGCTTGAAACATTCATGGCTCCATGCCGCATAGAAACGACAAATGTTGAAGCGGTTTGTGCGGCACAACATTTCAAGGCCGAACAAACAAGAATCATTGAAGCCGGCTGGCATGATGTGTTCATGCGTTCCGACATGGTTCCAAAATCAGGATATTCTGTCAATGAACTCCCCGAAGTGGAGAAAAGTGATACTCTGAATGTATGCGGATGCAACATGGTACACAAGAAACAGCTGCCGGTAAATCCGTTCACGGATGCAGAACTGGTGGAATACATGGAACAGAACGGACTGGGCACGGTATCCTCACGTACCAATATCATCCGTACACTGGTTAACCGTAAGTATATCCGTTATTCAGGGAAATATATCGTTCCGACCCCGAAAGGCATGTTCACCTACGAAACCATCCGTGGAAAGAAAATTGCGGATACTTCACTCACCGCAGACTGGGAAAAACAGCTGGCCGGACTTGAAAGCGGAATGATAACCGGACAGGACTTCCTGAACAGGATCAGGACTCTCGCCAAGGAAATGACTGATGACATTTTCAACACCTATTCCACAAAAGAAGAATAACATCTATACCTAATCAACCAAGAGAATGCAGGCCTGAAGGTCTGCATTTTTTTGTATCCGTACAGAAAAGAATCTGTTTTTCCGCTTTTAAGCGGCAAAGGTCTTGAATTGCCTGCCTTTTGCCGCAAGGCTGCCCTGAAGGGCTTGGCTGGACAGGAAAAAATCATCCTCGCTACGCTCCGGTATTTTTTCCTGCCAGGCCTTGCGCAAAAAGGCAATCCAAGAGGCCGGAGGCCTATAAAATCGGGAAAACACATCCCGATGGGATTATTCATTCATAAAATTAAGGATTATGAAACTACAGATTATCGAAAGTATCAGCAAGCATGCGGTAACCCTGGTACTGGTTATCGGAATACTTATGCTGACAGACAAAGGTATCATGCCTACCGGTATTATTGCAATGCTCCTGCTCACCGGAGGAATCATAGGATTTCTTTTCAGAGCTCTTCTACTGATTGTAAGGATAGCATTTATCTTTTTCATTGTCGAACTCCTGTTTTTCTAACCAATAAAACCTACAGATATGAAAACAAGTACATGTATATCTTCTGCTCCTGTCATGCCGGCTGTATGGCCACAGAGTGAACATATCAGACCGGTCAAAAGACGTCTGCCCAATACAGTTGATGAGCCTAAAAACATCGGCTACTATCTGGAATCGCTGCGTGATATTGCAAGCAGACCGGACAGGGAGGATGTCCTGAAAGAATTCTTCAAGGAAACTTATGTATAACCATAAAATTTTTCAATTATGTTTTTTCAATCAATTTATCAGATGATTACAGCAGGTACGGATCTGAACATCAATATCCGTAAAGTGGACAACAGCCTGAGCGTAGCAGTCATGCCAAGGCGGAACAGCCTGAAAGAGGATACGCGGCAGAACATGGTGCCGCTGGTAGTGAACGGAACACCGGCAGAACTGGATATGGGCTTCCTGCAGACGATACTACAACCGATACAGAAGGTACAGGGGTTGCTTGTCAATGCGGAAAATTTCGAGAAACAGGCAGAAAAGGCTACATCACAGGCCAAATCATCCAAGGCTCCTACAGTACCGGCCGAATCAAAGGAAGCCAGGGAAAAACGTGAAAAGATGGAAAAGCTCCTCAAGAAGGCTGATGATGCGACTGCCGCAAAAAGGTTCTCCGAAGCAATGACATGGCTGAAACAGGCACGGGTACTGGCTCCTTCAGAAAAACAGAAGGAGATTGACGAAAAGATGCAGGAAGTACAGAAACAGGCCAGTGCAGGAAGCCTGTTCGGTATGGCAGAGGAACCGGCGCTGGTAATTCCCCAACCACAAGGCAGCATGAACGGTCAGCCACAGCCCGGTATGCAAACAAGCATATTCCCGGAGCAACCAACCCATACTATGAATCCTGAACCTGTCATGCAGCCTGCTCCACAGCAGATTCCACAAGAAATGCCCCAACAGGTACATGACACGAATGGAGCATATATCCAACCGGCTCCAAACCGTCCCGTGATGCAAGGAACAGGTATGCCACAAGGTGCAACAATGCAGACTTATCCGCAGCAGCCGGCATACCATCCCGAAACAGTTCCTTATCCACCACGACAGCCACAGCAACCGGCAAACAGCCATATACCAAACGGAACGGTACAAGTGCAGAACGGAAACGGACGGGAATACCAGGCTGTACCGGCTGCCCATGATACATTCTGCTTCGATCCGGAAGACGAGAATGACAGGGAACTTCTAAGAGAGGACCCATATGCGGAATATCCGGATTTTCCGGCTGAGTACCGGATGAAGGACGAGGCACAGGTAGAAATGATATACTGCTGATATGCACAATAAACGATTTGTAAAACCAATAAACTATAAACAATATGGCACTGGAAATTAAAGGTATGAAAAGAGTCTTCAAAATGAGGAAGAACAGTAAGGAAATCGTACTGGACGATCCGAACGTAAACATGTCTCCGGCTGAAGTGATGGATTTCTATTCAATGAACTATCCGGAACTGACCACCGCGACCGTACATGGACCGGAAATCGAAGATGACCGGGCGGTATATGAATTCAAGACAACCATCGGAGTGAAAGGGTAAGGACATGAAAAAAGGACAACGTAAAAATGAGAAACCATGTACACAACTTACGGAACGGGCTTTGGAAAATTTAGCCAGACTTATCATATCGGAACTCGAAAACACGGACGTAAGCCGGGGCATCAGAAGCAGGAAGAAAAGAAAACTCCCTCCTGCAGAAAACCTTATGGTTTTCTGAACACGAGAATACCTTCCATCGCTCCCAATCTGTATGTGGAGAATGACAGGGATGCAACGGTAAATGTCACCACCAAAGAGAATCTTGATTTCCTGTACCGTTCAGCCATGAAGTATGCGCAGCTCCTGGATGTGGAGCTGCCATACCATCCTACAGGCAGGACTTCCATAAGAGAAAAAATATGCCTGCTATATAATGCGCTGGATTCCATAGTATCTCATCATGTAAATCTGGAACTTGTCGGTGACAGGCTCCAGTTCTGTATCTATCATTTCCATGAATGGCCTGATTACACCCTGTTCCTGATACCGATAGATTTTACAGAAAGACTGAAAGGTGAAATTAAAAAGATTACACTGGAGTTCATCAGAAGGTTCATCAAGTATCACAGGATGATGGATATAACCGATACCCCTTATTTTGAGATGTCGGAAGTCTGTATCGATTATGTGGACTTTGAACAGCTCGATGAGGAAGAGAAAAAGGATTTGTACAGAAAGGAAAAGCTTTTCAGGTCATATGAGAAAGGGAGAATCCACAGGAAGCTGTGCCGGATGTACTCCAGAGCTTTCTGCAGGAATCTGGAAGAACATATCAGCAACTGTAATCCTTCCAGCGACAAAGAAAGAAGACTTATGGAACTGATTACCGAAGGGATGTCCCTGATTGCAAAGGACAGCCCTTATATCTTGAATTATGACTATGATTTTGCAAGCGAAAAGGAAAGGGATTTCGAACCGCCACCGCTCGAATATCAGATTCTGCTTACATATTCCATTACGGATACGGTTACCAAAGACATGGAAAGCTGTTTCAGTACTGATTGTCAGGAGACATATAACCAGACTCCCGTATCATTTACCTTCATCACACCGGAAACAGAGGAACTTTTCAAACCGGACAACTATCCGGAGCGTTTCTCCAGTTGGTTTGAGAAATTTGTAGAACATGTTACCTATAATTTATAAACATCATGAATGAACTGACAAAAAACATACAGAAAATGATGGTACCGAAGGCGGCTATCATAGCCTACAAATATGAAGACAGAAGAAATTTTGATACCAGGTACTTCATAGAATTGCGTCCCATCGGAAAAAACGGACAGATGGGAGCAGGTATCCCCGTCACATACGAATTCATGAATACCCTACTGGAATCCTATACGGAGGAAATGAGCGGGATACCGGCAGGCAGAGTCCCCGAAAACATGCTGGCCTGCAATCCAAGAAAAGGACAGGAAGAATATATCTGGTACAATCCGCCCGGAAAGAGACAGATGTTCTTTCACAAGGATCTCAATATACAGGACGGCATGTTCAATCTGCCGGGAATTGTCTACCATGTAAAAAACGGAAGCATGGACGTATTCGCCTTCAAGGGAAAACGTCCGGTGGAGACGACTCCGCTGTTCCGTGCCCCGTTCTTCAACGTGACCGGATCAAGTGTCTGCCTTGGCAGCAGTTCTTTGGAAAAGCCACAGAACCCGACTTTCCTTTCCCTGCTGGAATACTGGGAAAAACGGTTCTGGCTGACTGAATTCTCCCATCTGGGAGGAAATGTGAATCCTACCGTTTCAAATCTTGTCATCGTTACCGAGAACATAAGAAACAATCCGTTCGACATGAACGAACTCAAGCCCATGAATAAAAAACTTAAAGACATACTTCCATGAAAAAGATACATTTTACAGACCGCTACCTGCTCAATCCGCGTCATCCGGTAACGGTATTCGTCATCGGAGCCGGAGGTACCGGCTCACAAGTGATAACCAATCTGGCACGCATGAGCATGGCACTTCAGGCATTAGGTCATCCGGGACTGCATGTCACCGTATTCGATCCCGACACAGTAAGCCAGGCCAATATAGGACGCCAGCTTTTCAGTGAAACAGAACTGGGACTGAACAAAGCCGTATCACTAGTCACACGCATCAACTGTTTCTTCGGATACGCATGGACTGCCGAACCGCAATGCTTCCCCACCAGGAACTTTTCTGGAGAAAGCACAGCAAATATCATCATTACCTGTACGGACAATATACGTTCACGTCTTACACTTTGGAAGTTCCTGAAGAAAGTCCGCAAAGAAAACTTCAGTGACCATTCCGCTCCCATATACTGGATGGATTTCGGAAACAGCCAGACAAAAGGACAGGTCATCATCGGAACGGTACGTGAGAAAGTTCTCCAACCTTCTTCACAGGAATATATTCCCATGCCTAAAATGAATGTCATCACCGAGGAAGTGGACTATGCAAAAATCAAGGAAAAAGAATCGGGACCAAGCTGTTCTCTCGCGGAAGCTTTGGAAAAACAGGATCTGTTCATTAACTCCACACTGGCACATATCGGATGTGACATATTATGGAGAATGTTTAAGGAAGGAAAAACACTATATCGCGGTGCCTATGTCAATCTGGAAACATTGAAAGTGACCGCAATCCCGGTATAATGCATAAGTGACCGTATGTATCATCTTTCCATCAGAATACGGTCACTTATTCTATTTGCTACTTATTATTTACTATGTTCTTACCTCGCTGGAGAAGGAAACTCTGTATCTCCGAGGCGAGATAGAATGATTTCCCGTTCTTTTCAACCGAGTAATATTTAATCTTGCCCTCTTGCCTGTAACGTGCCAATGTTCTTTGTGACACACCAAGGAGTTCTGCCAGATCCACATTATCAAGCAGTCTGTCTCCGTTCATACATTCTTTCAGACGGTTCATCTGATCCAGTTTCTTTTCAATGCGGGCAAATCCCTCTATCATAGTTCCTATCAGTCTTTCGAGTATCTCATTATCTATATATGACATAATTCCAATATTATAAGTGAATAAATCGATACTCTCTTCGTGCGCACTCTAAGAGTATATACTTATAGTAATGAAAATAGTATGCCTAAATCTGAGACAAAGACCGATATGCTTATAAATCCATGATAATCAAGTATATAAAATTTTACTATTTTATGTTGATGTAAACCAAAAGTGTAAACTATGTAATACGAAATTGAAAACAGGTTAACACAAATACAAGTCTTGATATTTGATGCTACCTGAAGACATCTGATGACAACATTTTGTACTTTATACATATTCAAAATACATTTGTACAAACTCAAAAATCTTTTGGATATGGAAATCATTGGAATTGAAACGGCCACATATGAAAAGACATTAAAGGAAATCGAAAATTTCCTTGATACTATTGATAAATTGATAACTGCTTCTTCACATAAAACGATAGGAGAATGGTTGGATAATCAAGAAGTTTGCCTGATTCTTAAAATCGCTCCCCGAACGTTACAGAATCTTAGAGATACAGACCAAATCTCTTATTCTCAAATTGGGAAAAAGATTTATTATAAAAAAGAAGATATTCAGAAATTTATAGAAAAGCATAACAGTCATGAGCAAAGTAATCACACAAGATAATGAACAAATTCTTCAGATATACAATAGACTCAAAGAAACGCTTATGAGACTTGAAAGTATTCTGAAAGACAATACCCCAACACTCAATGGGCATAGATATATGAATGATTCGGAACTGGCTAATTACCTTAAAGTATCAAGACGCACTTTACAAGAATATAGGAATAATGGAATTTTATCCTATTATCAGATTGGAGGTAAAATACTTTATCGTGAATCTGATATAAAAGAACTTCTTGAAAAAAACAGGCAAGAGGCATTCCAGTAAACATTTCTTGTGGTATTCGTTGATTTTCAAAAGAAAAATCAGTATCTTTGCATTACTGACAAAGAGTTGTATCTCAGTGCAGAACAAAGAAGTTCAATCGAGGTGAAATAGGTGGACTAAATGGTAAGCTACAAGATAAGTAATTGATTATTAGCGATAAAAAATATAAGGTTCCGCCCCCAGGCGGATCACGAAACATAAAATTAATCCCTTGATAATCAGTCGTTATCAAGGGATTTTTATTTTAATATTCTTCACATATACTTATTCTACAAGCATAGAGCGACACGGTAATTCGATTATAAAAGTAGTACCTATCCCCAGTTGGGAATCGACTAATATCCGCCCGTTCATCTTCTCGACGATCAGTTTGCAGATAGGTAAGCCCAGACCGGCCCCTTGAGCAAAGGAATCCAATTTCTCAAACCTTTCGAATATCTTTTCAAGCATATTCTGCGGGATGCCCCGACCGGTATCTTTAACACCGATTCTGACAGATTGGTGGTCTACCTCATAGAAGACTTCCACATGTCCGGTGGTAGTGTTCTTTAAGGCATTCGAAAGGAAATTACTCAAGATCTGTTTGATACGCAATTTGTCCAGTTCTACCAGAGAATCATGTGCCGGATAGTTAGTCAGAAGTTCAACGCCGGATGGTACTTGATGAGCATACTCCGCTACACTCTCGTCAAGAAGCTCGGTAAGGTTAACCCAGTCCGGACGCAATTCCAGATAACCGGATTCTATTTTAGAAAGATCAATTACATCATTAATCAGATTTAATAATAGTTTGTTGTTATGTCCAATCAGAGAATTATATAGTTCCTTTTCCGCTGCATTTTCCGTACTAGTCAACAGGCTTGAAAAGCCGACAATAGCATTTAAAGGAGTACGGATTTCATGACTCATATTAGCCAGGAAAGCAGACTTTAACCGATCGGACGCTTCAGCTTTATCACGTGCCTTGACAAGCATTTCTTCTGTCCTTTTCAGTTCTGTGATATCATAATTGATGCTGATAATTTCGATAATCCGGTCCTGCGGGGCATATTTCTTTACTAACAGATTGACATGCGTCCATGTGTATGTGCCATCCTCCCTAAGGACACGCATCTCTTTGCTAAGTTTGGTAGTAAGTCCCTTTCGTGCGTCGTCCAAAAACCGAATCAACAAGGCACGGTCATCAGGGTGGAAATGCCGGTATGTGCCAAAGATGTCGGACAACGGAGTTTCATCCGCTTCACCCACATTTCTGTACCAGCTTTTTTGGGCATAGCCGTGTCCACTCAAAATATTGAAATGAGCATAACCGACCTTGGCATAATCACCGACCAATTCAAAAAACTCCTCAAACTCCTGAATCTTATTATAGGCTACCGTTGTTTCTGTCTTATCCGCATTAATCAATAGATAGTTTATTGGCTGATGCTCACTATTATATAATGTAGTCACTTTAGTCATCAGATCAATCGTACCCTGTTTTTGGGTATTCTGATAATACGATCCGACCTTCGAGAAGTCATAACGGAAAGTAAAGTCGGCGTCTTCATTTTTCTTCAGCCGTTCTTTCATTTCTTTCGGAAAAATAGGATTATCAAAAATATTGATACCCAATACGTCTTCTTTCTTCTCTATATGAAACATTTCTAATTCCTTATCGTTCAGATCCACCAATACCCCATCCATATCGTATAATTCGATACCAATAGGCAAATACTTGAAAATGTTAGATAAGAGACGCTCACTGTATTGCAAAGCTTGGTAAGCAGATGCCATATCAGGACCATCTTGCACTTCGGATATACCATAAATGATTTCGTTTCCGTCTTCATCCGTTTCTTGAAAGCATACCTTGCTACGTACCCAAACAGCTCCTTTCACCGTATCAAGCAAATACACCACCTCCGGCCGTTGATACACACCATAAGAATGAACTGTTGTAGAAAGTTGTTCCTCTTTCTGAATACGTTTATTGAAATCTTCAAAACTAATAACTCCGGTCTGATCCAGACCTAATAACTCTACTATAAAGTCAGAACATTCATAATTCGCAGTTGATAAATTGGCTTTCCACCATCCCATATTAGCGTTAGCCATCAACTGCGAGAAAAAGGTAAAATCTTGTAGTCTATTCATAACGCTATTTATCATTTTATTATTTTTCGGGCGCAAAAATATAGATTAGCGACAAATCTAAACTTTCAGAAAGACACTTTTTTAGCATATTATAAGAAGATTATTTGTGATTAAACTAAAAAATTTCCGGTTAAAACTTTCTCCAAAAGAGATTATTTCAACCGGAAATTTTACAATCGTCAAGTTCCTTATTTTACTTTTTCAAGGACTGATAAACAGCTTTTGCCATCACTTTAGCCCCTTCTTCATTCGGATGGATCTTATCCGGAAACAGTTGGGGCATTCCATCCATTGCTGCGTGAAGATCGATGACAGACAAGTTATTTTTCTTGGCAACCTTCTTTATCATCGGAATGATTTGTTTAGAGATGATATCATCGTTGATATTATCACCGGTCTGATAGGCTTTAGAAGGATAACAAAGATAAATCTTCGGTTGAGCTGGCAACGCTTTGAAAGCATCGACCATTGTTTGCAGATCTTTCGTGAAGTCGGCCTTATACTTCCAGTTAAATGATTTACTGTCATTCGTACCCAACTTGATAACAACGATATTAGGATTGAAAGCCAGCGCATCCTGATAAGCCTTTTCATTCATATAAGGATGATCGCCCTTGTTCAGCAGAGTGCGGGCACTGACTCCGAAATTCTTTACCCAATAAGCCTCTCCCAACATACGGCTCAACACGGCCGGATAACTGTCACGACCACGATTCTTGATACGTGCTCCATACGTAATACTATTTCCAATGCAAGCTACACGGATAGCATCTTTATGAGGTACTTTGAAACTACGGAGCCAAGACGTCAGTTCGTCCAGCATTTCATTCTTATAGAGGAAACCCTCGCGAATTCCCCATCCATGTCCGCCGGAAGGATAAATATGAAGCACTGAAGGAACATTGTTCTTGTTCAGCGCCAAATAATAATTAACTCCGTTAGCAGGCGGAACGACTTTATCATCATCACTATATACGATAAAAGCACGCGGTGTATCTTTCGTCACTTGCTTTTCATTAGAATATTCAAGTTCCAATTCAGCAGAAGCATCTTTTCCCAAAAGGTTGTCGTGAGAGCCCCTATGGGTATAAGATTTATCCATCGTAATCACAGGATAGAAAAGAATCTGAAAGTTCGGACGAAGTTCGGGCTTGGCATGAGTGGCAATGGTAGAAGCCAGATGTCCACCGGCAGAAGAGCCCATGATACCAATGTCATTCGGGTTCAAATTCCAGACATCGGCACTGTCACGTACCAATTTCATTGCTGCTTCAGCATCCGAAATGGGTAATGTACGATCACCGTTCGGCATCCGGTATTTTAGCACAATCAATGCAATACCTTGTTTATTAAAGTAGGGAGCCCAATCACAGCCTTCGTGTTCGAATGCCAAATGTGAATATCCACCTCCCGGACACGCAACCACAGCACGCCCCGTTGCCAGTTCCGGCGCAGGAAGGAATACGCGAAGTGAAGGTTGTTCAATATCAAAAGGTTTCGGAGCATTTTGCGCTACCACTCGTGAACCAGCAAAAAAGAGAAGCAGCAAGATAAAAATAGTAGAAAATTTCTGTTTCATAGTATCTATGTACTTTGATTAATGAATAATTAGATGCGCGAAGATAGTAATTTTGCGTATCTTTGCAGCCCATTTTGATTAGAAAAATTATATGCAAGGAATAAAGAATCTGACACAAGGCCCTATCAATCGTCAACTGTTTAATCTGGCAATGCCGATCATGGCAACGTCGTTTATCCAAATGGCATATAGCCTCACAGATATGGCGTGGGTAGGACGACTGGGAAGTGAAGCCGTAGCCGCCATCGGTTCTGTCGGAATCCTGACCTGGATGTCCGGTTCTATCTCCTTATTAAATAAGGTGGGATCTGAAGTGAGTGTCGGACAATCCATCGGTGCGCAAAGCCAGGAAGATGCCCGCAGTTTCGCATCTCATAACATCACGATTGCTTTGATTATTTCCATCTGTTGGGGCACACTCCTTTTTATATTTGCAGAACCTATCATACGCATCTATGAACTCGAAGATCATATTACGGCCAATGCCATCCAATATCTACGGATTATTTCTACCGGATTGCCTTTTATTTTCCTTTCCGCTGCTTTCACCGGAATTTATAATGCGGCAGGGCGCAGTAAAGTCCCGTTCTTTATCAGCGGCACAGGATTGATACTGAACATCATTCTGGACCCGCTCTTCATTTTCGGTTTCGGGCTGGGAACCAATGGTGCGGCATACGCTACCTGGATTGCGGAAGCAAGTGTTTTCCTGATTTTCGTTTATCAATTGCGTTGCCGGGATGCTCTGCTTGGCGGTTTCCCTTTCTTCACGCGGCTAAAGAAAAAATATACACGGAGAATCTTTAAACTGGGATTGCCCGTGGCTACTTTGAATACGTTATTTGCTTTCGTCAATATGTTCCTTTGCCGCACCGCCTCGGAACAGGGAGGACACATCGGCCTGATGACTTTCACCACCGGAGGGCAAATTGAAGCAATCACTTGGAATACCTCACAGGGATTCTCCACCGCTCTAAGTGCCTTCATCGCCCAAAACTACGCCGCCGGACGAGTGGAACGGGTACTTAGAGCCTGGTATACGACTTTATGGATGACGGGAATCTTCGGAACATTCTGCACATTACTATTCGTTTTCTTCGGGAATGAAGTTTTTGCCATATTCGTCCCCGAACAGGCGGCCTACGAAGCCGGAGGTGTGTTCCTCCGTATCGACGGATATTCGCAACTTTTTATGATGCTCGAAATCACCATGCAGGGAGTATTCTACGGCATCGGACGCACCATCCCTCCTGCCATTATCAGCATCAGTTGCAACTATATGCGTATTCCGCTTGCCATCCTGTTTGTACGGATGGGCATGGGAGTGGAAGGAATCTGGTGGGCAGTCTGCGTCACCACGGTTGCCAAAGGGTTAATTCTTTTGAGTTGGTTCATTATTATTAAAAAGAAGTGTTTGAGTGTTCCTTCAACGATAAAAGGATAATTATCATTTCCCTTTATTAACAAACAAAGGGGCTCTTCCGAGTTATTTTAACTTAAAAAGTACACGCTTGCCAAATAATATGTATCTTTGCATTGTTATTAATAATGCGAAGTGATTCGTATAAAAACATTTTTTATAAACCAATTAAAAAACATCAACATTATGAACAAGATGAAATTTATGGTTCTCTTCATGAGTATTGCCATGATATTTGGTAGCTGTGGAAGTATGAACAACACTGGTAAAGGTGCTGCTATCGGTGGTGGTTCGGGTGCTGCACTAGGTGCGATCCTGGGAGGTGTTATCGGTAAAGGTAAAGGTGCTGCTATCGGTGCTGCTATTGGTACGGCAGTAGGTGCAGGTACAGGTGCTCTTATCGGTAAGAAGATGGACAAAGCAGCAGCAGAAGCAAAACAAATTGAAGGCGCACAAGTAGAACAGATAACAGACAACAACGGATTGCAAGCCGTGAAAGTAACATTCGACTCGGGTATTCTTTTCACTACCGGTAATGCAAATCTAAGTGCTGCTGCTAAATCTGCTTTAAGCAAGTTTGCCAACAATGTGCTCAACCAGAACCGGGATATGGACGTGTCTATCTACGGATATACCGACAACCAGGGCTGGAAAAACAGTACTGCTGCACAAAGCCAGCAAAAGAACCTGAACTTATCACAAGAACGTGCGCAAAGCGTGTCCAGTTACTTGTTGAGTTGCGGTGTTTCCACCAATCAAATCAAGAGTGTACAAGGAATGGGTGAAAGCGATCCCGTTGCAAGCAATGACACTGCTGCCGGTCGCGAACAAAACCGTCGTGTAGAAGTATACATGTACGCAAGTGAACAAATGATTAGAGATGCACAAGCAGCTACTCATTAAAAAATTACTGCGCTATACGCGCAACCTGCTGATTTTCTTCTTTACATCAACACTACTGGCAGTGATTATTTATCGTTTCATGCCGGTTTATGTAACTCCATTGATGGTTATCCGAAGCGTTCAGCAAGTTTTTTCAGGAGATAAACCCACGTGGAAGCACACGTGGGTTTCTTTTGATAAGATATCTCCCAACCTGCCGATGGCGGTCATAGCCTCCGAAGACAACCGTTTTGCCGAACACAACGGGTTCGACCTCGTAGAAATCAAGAAAGCGATGAAAGAAAACGAAACACGCAAACGGAAACGGGGAGCAAGCACCATCAGTCAGCAGACAGCCAAGAATGTATTCTTATGGCCGCAATCGTCGTGGGTACGCAAAGGGCTCGAAGTCTACTTTACGTTTCTCATCGAACTCTTCTGGTCGAAAGAGCGAATCATGGAAGTCTATCTCAACTCTATAGAAATGGGAAATGGCATCTACGGCGCACAAGCAACCGCAAAAAATAAGTTCGGAACAACAGCCGACAAGCTGACCCGGGGACAATGTGCACTCATCGCCGCCACCCTCCCCAACCCAATACGATTTAACTCGGCGAAACCTTCGTCATACATACTAAAACGACAAAGTCAGATATTACGGCTGATGAATCTGGTTCCTAAATTCCCACCGGAAGAGAAGGCCGTTGAAAAGAAAAAAAGCAAAAAAAAGAAAAGCAAATAACAAGAAAGAATTTATAACCTAGTTTAATTTACGATTAGACGAATAGGTGATTTACGATTAGACAATTTACGATGTACGATTGAAATAACTTTTGGAATTATAAGTACTTATCTTTGCATAAGTATCTCCTCATTCACAATTCAAATTTCAATCGTACATCGTAAATCGTTTAATCGTAAATAAAATTAGGTTATAAAAAAGGAAGGAGCAATGAGAATCTATCTCTTTGCTCCTTCTGCTAATAAGCTTGTTTGTATGCGTTATCCTCATTTATACAAAATCTTTCAATTCCTGTTGTAAACGTTGACGTGTGAAGAATATGCGGCTCTTCACTGTGCCTAATGGTAATCCTAATTTCTCTGCGATTTCGCGGTATTTAAAACCAGATACGTGCATAGAGAAAGGAATCTTATACTCCCGGGGGAGTGCGTTGACGATGCGGTGCATTTCTTTCAGGTCGTAAGCACCTTCCGTACTTTCAAATCCTGAATCTTGTGGCAGATTTAAGTGATAATAATTATCGGTTGTGTCAACAAAAGTTTGATCGCGTACTATTTTACGGTAGTTATTTATAAAGATGTTACGCATGATAGTGTACATCCATCCTTTGAAATTTGTGTCCGGAACATATTTTTCTTCATTATCTAATGCTTTTAAAGATGTTTCCTGCAATAAGTCATTTGCTTCTTCACGGTTGGCCGTCAATTTATAAGCAAAACGAAGCAACTCTTCCTGTACTCCAATTAAATCTTTTCTGAAACTTAAACTTTTCATACTTTAATGGTTTTATGGTTAATATTCGTTTTTCTCGATGTTTGCAAGTTTAAAGGTATTTTGCTTATCAAGCAGGGTAGAATCCGTTATTTTTTAGGGGGACATTCTATCAAATGACAGATTTTAGGTGCTTTCTGATAGTTTTTAGGTGGTATTTGCGAAATTTATCCCCTACTGCTTGGTTAAAAGAACCAAATAGATTACTTTTGATTTTATATTATTAAATAAAACAAAAAGCTATGACCATACTTATTATTGTAGGGATTATTGTATTACTGGGCATCATCTTTGCTTCCATGTACAACTCATTAGTGAAATTGAGAAACAATCGTGAAAATGCGTTCGCCGACATCGATGTACAGTTGAAACAACGCCATGATCTCATTCCCCAACTGGTAGACACCGTGAAAGGATATGCCGCACATGAAAAGGAAACGCTCGACCGGGTGATTCAGGCACGTAACGGTGCAGTGGGCGCAAAAACGATTGATGATAAGATAGCTGCCGAAAACCAGTTAAGCTCTGCTCTTGCAGGATTGAAAATCACTCTCGAGGCTTATCCCGATTTGAAAGCTAATCAGAATTTCCTGCAATTACAGGAAGAAATTGCTGATGTAGAGAATAAACTGGCTGCTGTCCGCCGTTACTTCAACTCGGCAACTAAAGAATATAATAACGCCGTACAGACATTCCCATCGAATATAGTGGCAGGAATGACCGGATTCCAAAGAGAAATCATGTTCGACCTGGGGAAGAATGAACGTGCGAATCTGGATCAGGCACCTAAAATAAGTTTCTAAACTCTTTATTCACACCATCCACTCAATTACAAAAGTTGAACACGCATGCAATACATCGGAATCCAAACACAGCAGAGCCGGAATAATCTGCGCTCTGCGTTTCTACTGTTCCTGTTTCCCTGTCTCGTGGCAGCACTCCTCTATTTATCCTGCTATCTGTTGGTTCTTTTTGGATACGGAAAGAGTATGGAAATAGAAATAATGCCAATGGTCAATCATTTCTTCCTCTCTTCATTGCCATACACCATGGGAATCGTAATCATCTGGTTTCTGATTGCCTATTGGGCCAACACAAGCATTATCAATTCTGCCACCGGTTCCAAACCGCTGGATCGTATAGAGAATAAGCGCGTTTACAACCTGGTGGAAAACCTATGTATGTCGCAAGGCATGAAGATGCCGAAAATCAATATCATCTATGACAGTTCTCTGAATGCATTTGCAAGCGGCATCAATGAACGTACATACACTGTTACCCTCTCGGAAGGTATCATCAAAAAACTGAATGATGAAGAACTGGAAGCAGTGATTGCGCATGAGCTAAGTCATATCCGCAACCGTGACGTGCGCTTGCTGATAATATCCATCGTCTTTGTTGGTATCTTCTCCATGCTGACAGAAATCACATTATATACCATCACGCACATACGTGTACGCAGCAACAGCAAAGGTAGTGGCGGCATTTTTCTTTTCATTCTACTCGCTTTAGTGATAGCTGTCATCGGTTATCTTTTCTCAAGCCTGATGCGTTTTGCCATTTCACGCAAACGCGAATACATGGCAGACGCGGGATCGGCAGAAATGACGAAGAATCCGTTGGCACTGGCCAGTGCTCTCCGCAAAATATCGGCAGATCCTGCCATCGAGGCAGTAGAAAGGAAAGACGTGGCGCAATTATTTATACAGAATCCTAAAAAGAAATCGAAAAGTATATTCAGCGGAATCAACGGATTGTTTGCCACTCATCCTCCCATTGAAAAACGAATTGAAATACTGGAACAGTTCTAAAAGCCTGTTCTAATTTTCTTCCCAAGCGTTTTTATTCAAAAGTTGATTATGCCCTTAATTGGTCTAAACTTATAAATAACAGGGATTTCTGTTTAATTTTCATTAAAGGAAACAGAACTATCCCTGTCTTTTTCTTATATTTGGTTGTTATACATATATACATCAACCTAAATACAACTGATATGAGAACGAAGAAACAAATCTTTATGCTGTTACTAGCCTTGCTAGTGGGCATCCCTACCCTTTCGGCTCAAAGTAAAAAGGAAAAGAAAGAACAGAAGAAAGAAGCCGTAAAGAAGCTGATTGAATCTGAAAACTACAAGATAGATGTCAACACCGCCATGCCGATGCGCGGACGCTCCATCCCTTTGACATCTTCCTACTCACTGGAAATCAGAAACGATTCAGTCATTTCTTATCTGCCTTATTATGGACGGGCTTACAGCATCCCCTATGGCGGAGGCGACGGGCTAAATTTTAAAGCTGTGCTCAAAGAATACAGTATGGAAATGGATAAGAAAGGAAATGCCGTCATCGAGTTTATCGCACGCAATCCCGAAGACAGGTATGAATACAGAGTCAAAGTATTCCCCAATGGTTCGGCAAGCATTGATGTCAATATGCAAAACCGTCAGTCCATTAGTTTTCAGGGGGAGCTGTATATAAAGGAAGAAAAGTAAGAAACAAAAAACAAGTAAGAAGAACGGACTGAATAATTTTGTATTATTAGGCGTGGATTGCACGGATTACACGGTTGTTAGAATGATGATTACCATACAGCAACCGTGTAATCCGTGCCTAATTTTATAATATAAACTATTAATTCTTAGCTATCCGATAGAAACAATATGAACACATTCACTCGGGCAATATCTTTTTTATTCTTCCGGCTCTTCCCCACCTTTTAATATAGGCAGGCAAATGTGATATTTCACAGCTAAGATGCGAGTCAGAAATACGGCTGATCCGCCAATCAACTGACAAGCGTAGGACTCCATACCTGCAAGATCGCAAATCCAATATGCAATACCGCCTACCACGCAAGCCATTGCGTAAATCTCCTTTCGGAAGATAAGAGGTATTTCATTGATAAATACGTCACGAATCACCCCACCGGCTGCTCCCGTAATGCTACCCATGATAATCGCCACCCAAAAAGGATACCCCAGAGCAATGCTCTTGCCTACACCTACCACGGTAAACAGTGCCAGACCGATGGTATCAAAAATGAAGAAAGTATTATTGAGCCGGATGAGCCAGCGTCCGAAACAGATGACCCATAACAAAGCCAGTCCTGTACAAATCAGATAGATAGGGTCAGTCATCCATCCCGGTGTCACGTCGAGCAGTACATCACGGATGGTACCGCCGCCGATAGCCGTAGCAAGTCCTACCACATAAGCGCCGAACCAGTCGAAACGTTTCGCCGAAGCTAGCCGGATACCACTAATAGCAAAGGCAAATGTGCCTATAAAATCAAGAATTTGAACGAATGTGGGCATATATTTGTTATTTTGTATGCAAAGTAACGAATAAATTCCGTAAGAAAATGTACTTTTGCTTCACGAATTAAACCGAATTAGGTAGAAACAATATGAAAATAACAATTGTTGCGGGGGCACGCCCCAATTTTATGAAGATAGCCCCCATTACACGCGCTATTGAAGCCGCACGGGCGCTGGGTAAAAGTATCTCTTACCGACTGGTTTATACCGGGAGGAAAGACGATACGAGTCTGGATGCTTCTCTCTTTTCGGATCTCGACATGAAAGCTCCTGATGTATATCTGGGAGTGGAAAGCAGTAATCCAACGAGTTTGACAGCCGGAATCATGGTAGCCTTTGAACAAGAACTGACGGAGAATCCGGCACACGTAGTCCTTGTGGTAGACGACTTGACCGCAACCATGAGTTGTGCCATCGTTGCCAAGAAACAAGGTATCAAGGTAGCACATCTCGTAGCCGGAACCCGTTCTTTCGATATGAAAATGCCGAAAGAAGTCAACCGTATGATTACAGACGGACTATCCGACTATCTGTTCACAGCCGGCATGGTTGCCAACCGCAACCTGAACCAGACGGGAACGGAAAGCGAAAACGTATATTATGTAGGCAACATTCTGATTGATGCCATCCGCTATAACCGGAACCGCTTGCTCAAACCGATATGGTTCTCCGTCCTGGGACTGCAAGAAGGAAATTATCTCCTATTTACTCTCAACCGTCGTGTATTACTCGGCAATAAGGAGAATCTGCGTCAGTTGATGAAAACAATCATCGACAAGTCCGCCGGTATGCCTATCGTTGCACCGCTACATACCTACGTACGTAATGCCATTAAAGAGTTGGACATCGAAGCTCCGAATCTCCATATCATGCCGCCGCAAAACTACCTGTTCTTCGGTTATCTGATAAACAAGGCGAAAGGAATCATAACAGATTCAGGAAACGTAGCCGAAGAAGCGACCTTCCTGGGTATTCCTTGTATCACGCTCAACACGTATGCCGAACATCCGGAAACGTGGCGCATGGGAACCAACGAACTTGTCGGAGAAGATCCTGCCCTGCTTGCCAAAACCATGGATACACTGATGCACGGTGAATGGAAACGTGGCGAACTTCCCGAACGTTGGGACGGACGTACCGCAGAGCGTATTGTACAGATACTTACGAGCAAATAACATTTACCCGGCATGTTCCATTCCGTTTCCCGGCATGGGACTGTTAGTTTCACGCCTTGAAACTAATAGTTTCACACCGGGAAACAAAGTGTTTCACACCGAGAAACCAACAGTTTCATGCCGGGAAACAAAAAGTTTCAAGGGTCGAAACAAAAAGTGTCCTACAACGGGAGCAAAGGTTTCAAATACCGAAACCGGGAGAACGAAATGCGGAAACGGTCTTATCAAAAGGATTAACAGCGGGATGTTCTTTGAATTATCGTACGATATATGCTTGTAAACAACAAAAAACGATGGGTAAAAAAAGTTATATATTCTGTTATCCTTAGAGTTATTTGTTAACTTTGCAGCCCTACTACAAACGTTATGATACAACGATATAACAAAATACTTATACTGTTCTTACTCGTATTGGTAGCTTCCAATGCTTTTGCGCAGCAAATTAAAGGGGTAGTCACTGATTCGGTTACCCACGAGCCATTGATGTATATCTCTGTTTACTACCAGGAAAAGAGAGATATGGGTACCATCACCAATATTAACGGAGAATACAGTCTTGAAGCCCGCAGAAACGGAGGAACACTGGTATTCTCCGCTGTAGGTTATATCAGTAAAACGGTTCGGGTTGGTTCCAACAATCAGACAGTGAACGTTAAGTTAGCTCCGGATAATGTGCTCCTGAACGAGGTTGTCGTGAAACCTCAAAAGGAGAAATATTCCCGCAAAAACAATCCGGCAGTGGAATTCATGAAGAAGGTAATCGAACACAAAAAGGCACAAGTCCTCGAAGTGAACGAGTACTATCAGTACGACAAGTACGAGAAGATGAAAATGTCTATCAACGACCTCACACCGGAAAAGCTCGAAAAAGGTATCTACAAAAAATATTCATTCTTAAGAGACCAAGTGGAAGTGTCGGAAACAACCAATAAGTTGATTCTCCCTATTTCCGTACAAGAAACGTCCTCGCAAACCATCTACCGCAAAAATCCCGAAAACAAGAAAACGATTATCAAAGGAAAGAACTCCAATGGTATAGAAGAATTTTTCTCTACGGGAGATATGCTTGGCACCGTACTGAAAGACGTATTTGCCGACATCAATATCTACGATGATGATATCCGGTTGCTTCAGCAGCGTTTCGTCAGTCCGATCGGTAACAATGCCATCTCATTTTATAAATATTATCTGATGGACACATTGATGGTAAACAAACGCGAATGTGTCCACCTCACTTTTGTTCCGCAAAACTCGCAAGACTTCGGATTCACCGGACATCTGTATGTATTGAATGATTCTACATACGCCGTTCAGAAATGTACAATGAACCTGCCTAAAAAGACCGGAGTCAACTTTGTCAACCGCATGGACATCACGCAACAGTATGAGCAACTGCCCAACGGCAACTGGGTGTTGGCGGATGATGACATGACCGTAGACCTTTCCTGGAATTCCAACAAAACAGCAGGTGGATTGCAGGTGGAACGAACCACGAAATATAGTAATTATAAATTCGATCCTATTGAACAACGACTGTTCCGGTTGAAAGGCAGCGTAATAAAAGAAGCGGATATGCTCTCGAAAAGCGATGAGTACTGGGCGAGTGTCCGTCAAGTACCATTGACAAAGAAAGAAAGTTCGATGGACGTATTCGTCAACCGTCTCGAACAGATTCCGGGATTCAAATACATCATCTTCGGAGCGAAAGCACTGATTGAGAACTTTGTAGAGACAGGAAGCAAAGAGCATCCGAGCAAAGTGGACATCGGCCCTATCAACACCATGATTTCGAGCAATTACATTGACGGTACCCGTTTCCGGTTGAGCGGTATGACTACGGCTCATTTCGACAAGCACTGGTTCTTGAGCGGATACGGAGCGTACGGTCTGAAAGACGAACGCTGGAAATATAGCGGAACGGTGACTTATTCGTTCAACAAACGCGATTATGTGGTTTGGGAATTCCCGAAACATTATCTTTCGGCAACGTACAGTTATGACGTAATGTCTCCGATGGACAAATTCCTGTTTACGGATAAAGATAATATCTTCTTGTCAGTCAAGACAACGACAGTAGACCAAATGTCGTATATGCGCGACGCCACCATTAATTATGAACTCGAAACGCTGACCGGATTCGGAGTGAAAGCCATGTTGCGCCACCGTAACGACGAGCCTACCGGCAAACTGGAATACCTGCGCAATGATGCCGCACAAACCCGTGTGCACGATGTCACAACTTCCGAAGCAAGTCTGACGCTGCGCTATGCGCCGGGCGAATCATTTGTCAACTCCAAGCAACGCCGCGTGCCTGTGTCGCTGGACGCTCCTATTTTTACGCTCACTCATGCTATGGGTTTCAAAGGAGTATTGGGTGGGGATTACAACTTTAACCGTACGGAAGCAAGTGTGTGGAAACGTTTCTGGCTCCCGGCTTCCTGGGGAAAGATTGATTGCAGCGTGAAAGCAGGTGCAGAATGGAACACGGTTCCTTTCCCGTTGTTAATCCTGCCGGAAGCCAACTTGTCCTACATCACCCAGCGCGAAACGTTCAACTTGATTAATAACATGGAATTCCTGAACGACCGTTACGCTTCCATGTCATTATCCTACGACATGAATGGAAAACTCTTCAACCGTATTCCTCTTATCAAGAACCTGAAATGGAGGGAAATGTTCCGTGTACGTGCTTTGTGGGGAACATTGACGGACAAGAACAATCCGTTCAAGAGCAACAATCCCGATTTGTTCCGTTTCCCGACACGCGACGGTAAATTCACCAGTTTCGTGATGGACCCGAAAGTGCCGTATGTCGAAGCAAGTGTAGGTATCTACAACATTTTCAAGTTGCTGCACGTTGAGTATGTACATCGTTTCACTTATCGTGATAATCCGGGTATCAACAAAAACGGTATCCGCTTCATGGTATTAATGGTATTCTAAAAAATTATGCAACCACTAGCAGAACGGTTACGGCCAAAGACTTTGGATGATTATATCGGTCAGAAACATTTAGTTGGACCGGGGGCTATCTTGCGGAAAATGATTGACGCAGGACGCATCTCTTCATTTATTCTCTGGGGACCTCCCGGAGTGGGCAAAACAACCCTTGCGCAAATCATTGCCAACAAACTGGAAACACCTTTCTATACGTTAAGTGCCGTGACTTCCGGTGTGAAGGATGTGCGCGAAGTAATAGAACGTGCCAAGAGCAACCGCTTCTTTTCACAGTCCAGCCCGATTCTGTTTATCGATGAAATCCATCGGTTCAGCAAGTCGCAGCAGGATTCTCTGTTGGGAGCGGTAGAGAACGGAACAGTCACGCTGATTGGCGCAACAACGGAGAATCCGTCGTTTGAGGTCATCCGCCCTCTCCTGTCCCGCTGCCAGCTTTATGTGCTCAAATCTTTGGAGAAAGAAGATTTATTGGAACTTCTGCAACGTGCCATCACCACGGATGCCGTATTGAAAGAACGCAAAATTGAATTGAAAGAAACAACGGCCATATTGCGCTTCTCCGGTGGAGACGCCCGCAAGCTGCTTAATATATTGGAACTCGTTGTGCAATCGGAAACGGAAGAGACTGTTGTCATCACCGATGAAATGGTGACCGAACGGTTGCAACAAAATCCGCTGGCATACGACAAGGATGGAGAGATGCATTATGACATTATCTCCGCTTTCATCAAGTCTATTCGTGGCAGTGATCCCGATGGAGCGATCTACTGGCTGGCCCGTATGGTGGAAGGAGGCGAAGATCCTGCTTTCATTGCCCGCCGACTGGTGATTTCGGCTGCCGAGGACATTGGTTTGGCAAACCCGAACGCACTGCTTCTCGCTAACGCCTGCTTTGAAACATTGATGAAAATCGGCTGGCCCGAAGGACGGATTCCTTTAGCTGAAACAACGATTTATCTGGCTACCAGTCCGAAGAGTAATTCGGCATACAGCGCAATCAATGACGCACTGGAGTTAGTCCGTTCAACCGGCAATCTGCCTGTCCCCTTGCATCTGCGCAATGCTCCGACCAAACTGATGAAGCAACTGGGCTACGGACAGGAATATAAATATGCACACAGCTATGAAGGTAACTTTGTCAAACAGCAATTCCTCCCGGACGAACTGAAAGACAAACGGATATGGCAACCGCAAAACAATCCGGCAGAGCAGAAGCATGCCGAACGGATGATACAGTTGTGGGGAGACAAATTCAAAAAATGATATTTTTCAGACACGGATTACGCAGATGCTTTATTTTTTAGAAAACGTGAAATCCGTATAATCCGTGCCTATAATATCAATATGTTGTTAAGAAAACACGTATAACTTATTATTAATATTGAAATTGAAATGAAGATTGTAGTTTTAGACGGCTATGCCGCCAATCCCGGAGATTTATCCTGGGAAGGTATGAAAGTTCTTGGAGAATGTACAATTTATGATCGTACAGCTCCGGAAGAGGTATTAGAACGTGCAGCCGGTGCAGAAGCAATTCTGACTAACAAGGTAATCATCAATGCAGACCACATGGCTGCACTGCCCGAACTGAAATATATCGGTGTATTGGCCACCGGATACAACGTGGTAGACACAGCTGCTGCCAAAGAACGGGGAATCATCGTTACTAATATTCCTTCATACAGCACCGCTTCCGTTGCTCAAATGGTATTTTCGCATATCCTGAACATCACTCAACAAGTGCAACACCACTCCGAAGAAGTGCACAAAGGCCGTTGGACAAACAACAAGGATTTCTGTTTTTGGGACACTCCGTTGATGGAACTGCGCGAGAAGAAAATCGGTCTGGTAGGACTGGGAAACACCGGATATACCACAGCGCGTGTTGCTATCGGTTTCGGTATGCAAGTGTACGCATTGACTTCTAAATCTCACTTCCAATTGCCACCGGAAATCAAGAAGATGGATTTGGATCAATTGTTCAGCGAATGCGATATTATCAGTTTGCACTGCCCGCTTACACCGGATACACGCGAAATGGTGAATGCACGCCGTCTTGCCATGATGAAGCCGACAGCCATCTTAATCAATACCTGTCGCGGACCGCTTATCAACGAACAAGATCTTGCAGATGCTTTGAACAGCGGTAAGATTTATGCAGCCGGCGTAGACGTGCTTTCTACCGAACCGCCTTGTGCCGATAATCCATTGCTGACAGCAAAGAACTGCTACATCACTCCGCACATTGCCTGGGCAACCATAGAGGCTCGCGAACGTCTGATGAATATTGCAATCAGCAATCTTCAGGCTTACATTTCTGGCAAACCGGAGAATGTAGTCAATAAATAATTAGCATTAGTGTAATTCATAACGAGGGTGTCATAATGCCCGAAGTGTTTAGGCACACACGTTAAGTATAAAATATATAAAAAGCTCCCCTTATTTTATCTCTCTACCATGACTTAGAGTGATGTTAAATAAGGGGAGTTTATTTATTCCGACTAGAATCTCTATTTCGAAATTCTATATGGACAATGTATGAGTGTATGGACAAAGTTATTAGTACACAGACACAAGACTAATATACAAATAATATATTAGTATGAGTGTCCTCCTTCATCCATTTCTTTCTCGGTAATCTTATGTCGGTCGATACTACGCCAAGCGTAGAAAATATAAGCAATCACGAACGGAACAAGAATAGAAACATAAGCCATTGTCTTCAGTGTAAATTCACTGGAGCAGCTATTGGCTAATGTCAATGAGCTTTGCAGGTCGGTATATGACGGATAATAGGCAGTGTTGTTGTACCCTGCTACCAGTAGCAAAGACAAAACAGTCAGTACCGTACCGATTCCTACAAACCAGATACCTTTATCAAAAGTCTTTTTAAGCAATGTCTTTCCGATACCGAAAAGAACCAGTACCACCCCAATCAGGAATAAAACCAGCACTACCGGCATTTCGATAAAGTTTGTGAGATACTTGTATGGCTGCATATAAATCTCCTGTGTTTCCGGGTTAACGGCAAAGCCTTCGGACACCAGTGTACGAATGACAAACGACAAAAAGAATACAAGGAACAAGACTGTGTTATTGCGTACTGCACGACGACATTTGTCGGTCAGTTCTTTGTCATCAATATTATTAATGAAATAGAGTGCTCCCAATACACGAGCAAGGAAGAAGACAGCCAATCCGAGAATTACATTCCAGATATTCGTCAACGCATCCAACCCGTGCCAGCCATTTCCCCAATGACTGATTACCGGCATAATAGTGTCTGTCATATTGGCCTTATTAATATAGAAATCAGAACCGGTGAAGAAAGTAGCCACCGCCCCGCCAAGTAACACAGGACCCACTACCCCATTAATCACCAAGAAAGTCTGATATGTCTTTTTACCTAACAGATTTCCTGCCTTACTCTGAAACTCATAACTGACAGCCTGCAATACAAAACTGAAAAGTATAATCATCCAAAGCCAATAAGCACCACCGAAACTGGTACTGTAGAACAACGGGAAAGAAGCAAAGAAAGCTCCTCCAAACGTCACCAACGTAGTAAACGTAAACTCCCACTTACGCCCGGTAGAATTCACCATCATCTTACGATGCTCTTCGGTTTTACCCAGACAGAACAATAATGAATTACCTCCCTGCACAAACAATAAGAACACGAGTATGGCTCCCAGCAAGGAAACGACAAGCCACCAATATTGCTGCAAAAATATATACATAAGTTTCAAGTATTAAGTAATAAGTATTAAGTATTATGCGTCCGGTCCTTTCTTGATAGCTTTCACCATAATTCCGACACCTGCAATCAGCATCACTGTAAACAGGAGCAGGAAGATAAAGAACGTAGTTTGCACGGAGCTTACATCCAGTTTGGAGATAGCAGCCATCGTAGGCAACATATCGCGGATAGCCCACGGCTGACGACCACATTCGGCAACCACCCATCCGGCTTGTCCGGCGATGTAACCCAAAGGAATTGTCAGCAGAGCAATCCAGTGCATCCAGCGCATCTTACTCAAATCCTTTTTATAGATAAAGAAAAGAACGACTATAAAGAACAGGATGAAATATCCGCCCAAGATTACCATTATACGGAATGCGTAGAAGTTGAGAGGAACATTCGGAACCAGTTGGTTCACGTCTTTGATATATCCGTAGCCAAAATAGGGAATATTTTCCTGCAATACATTATATGCAATCTTCGCATCTTCCTCGTGTCCGGCACTCTTTGCAGCACGATAGGCAGCTAATGCGCCGATAGCCGTTTTACCACGTTCTATCTTCTCGGCAGCAGAGAGAGCCTTCGATCCGTCTTTCAACTGATACCCACCTTCGATGATATTCGTAATGCCCGGAACGTAACCGTCCACATTACGCTCGGCAAGGAAAGAAAGCATACTTGGGATTTCAAAACGGAAGAGGAAAGGATCTTTTCCATCGTTGTAAGTCTTCTTTTCAGGGTTCAATACTCCTATTCCGACCAGACCGACATTCGTTCCGCCTTCATACAGACCTTCCACAGCAGCCAGTTTCATCGGTTGTGTCTGGGCAATCTGATAACCGGAACCGTCACCCGTCCAAACAGAAAGCAACGATGCTACCAATCCGAAGATTGCACCAATCTTGATGCTGGCCAGTGCAAACTCACGATTACGTTTCTTCAACAAGTACCAACAACTGATACCGACTACAAAAATAGCACCCAACACCCAGCCGGACAATACCGTGTGAAAGAACTTATTGACTGCTACAGGCGAGGTAGCCACCGCCCAAAAATCGACCATCTCATTACGGACAGTGTCAGGATTGAATTCCATGCCTACCGGATGCTGCATCCATGCGTTGGCAACGAGAATCCACCAGGCAGAAATCGTAGCTCCCAATCCCGTCAGCCAGGTGGAAGCCAAGTGGAAACGTTTACTTACTTTTCCCCATCCGAAGAACATAACCGCGATAAACGTAGCTTCCATAAAGAATGCCAGAATACCTTCAATAGCCAACGGAGCACCGAAGATATCCCCTACAAACCACGAATAATTGCTCCAGTTCGTACCGAATTCAAACTCCAGAATCAAACCCGTTGCCACACCGATGGCAAAGTTAATACCGAAAAGTTTCATCCAAAACTGGGCAGTCTTTTTCCAAAATTCGTTGCCTGTTTTATAATACAGCGTCTCCATGATTCCCATCACCACTGCCAGTCCGAGTGTGAGGGGAACAAAAATCCAGTGGTACATGGCTGTCATCGCAAATTGGGCTCTCGACCAATCGATCAGCGAGGTGTCAATACTTTCAATCATAATCCTATGTAGTTTAAGAGTTAAAAATCAGTAGATTTATCGGGGATGGCACGTTCTATCAGTTCATTTCCCACGTATGTACCTTTGTCGGCATCCGTTGGGTGGTCGCCGAGGAAATCAGGGAAAAAGAACATTTTGAGGATGAAGAACATGACGAATAATTTCAGCAAAATAATAACCCATAGGGTACGTCCTAAGGTCATACTACGGAAACCCTCCAAATAGAAGTTCCAGATCGTAAGCAGTGTATTCTTCATATGTTGACGTTATAATTTGTAATGAGTACAAATATACATTTTTTATAATTAAAACAAACAAGTAGTCAAAAAAGTTGCAAGATTTGTCGTGTTTTTCTTCAAAAACCTACCTATCGACAGAAAAAAATCATTTAACGGCGAAATAACGTCATCCGTCTATCGTTTTTGCGGCATATATAATATGTACGTACCTTCGCTAACAGTAAATCAATAGAAGTATGAATATGATAAATGTAAGAAGATTGACAGTGATGACATTTCTTGGAGCAGGTATGCTGTCCGGCATATCTGCCCAGGTTTCTCCGCTGCAAGTCGATACGCTGAAAGAAACGAAAATCCCGGATCAATGGGACTTGCAGTCATGCATCGACTATGCAAAGGAACAGAACATTACAATTCGTAAGAACCGGATCACTGCGGTCAGCACGCAGATTGATGTGAAGACAGCTAAAGCTGCCTTGTTTCCCAGCCTTTCGTTTTCTACCGGCCATCAGGTGGTGAATCGTCCGTATCAGGAGACAAGTAGCCGGGTGAGCGGTAGCGAGATTATCAGTAGCAACAGCAAAACGAGCTACAACGGTAATTATGGACTGAATGCTTCGTGGACTCTATATAATGGTAATAAACGGTTGAAAACCATCCAACAGGAAAAGTTGAATAATCAGATGGCCGAGCTGGATGTGGCGACTTCCGAAAATAATATTCAGGAGTCTATCGCCCAAGTATATATCCAGATTCTTTATGCAGCCGAATCTGTGAAAGTAAACGAAAACACCCTGCAAGTTTCCATTGCGCAGCGCGACCGAGGACAGGAACTTCTGAATGCCGGAAGTATTGCCAAAAGCGACCTCGCGCAACTGGAAGCACAGGTGAGCACCGACCGATACCAACTTGTCACAGCGCAAGCCACTCTTGAAGATTACAAATTGCAACTGAAACAACTGCTCGAACTGGATGGGGAGAATGAAATGAACATCTACCTCCCTGCCCTGTCCGACGAAAATGTACTGGCTCCGCTGCCTACCAAAAGAGATGTGTACATCAGCGCATTGAGCCTTCGTCCGGAGATTGAAGCGAGCAAACTGAATGTAGAGGCTTCTGAACTGGGTATCAATATCGCTAAATCGAGCTATTTCCCTACCATCAGCCTTAGCGCAGGAATCGGAACCAACCATACCAGCGGCAGCGACTTCACCTTCGGAGAACAAGTGAAGAACGGATGGAACAACTCTATCGGACTGTCTGTCAGTGTGCCTATCTTCAATAACCGTCAAACGAAAAGTGCCGTACAAAAAGCTAAATTGCAGTACGAAACGAGCATGTTATCCTTGCTTGACGAACAAAAGGCACTGTACAAAACCATTGAAAGCCTTTGGCTGGATGCCAACAGCGCGCAACAGCGTTATGCTGCCGCAAACGAAAAGCTGAAAAGTACACAAATCAGCTATGAGTTGATTAGCGAACAGTTTAATCTGGGAATGAAGAATACCGTAGAACTCCTTACTGAAAAGAATAATTTGCTGCAAGCACAGCAGGAACAGCTTCAGGCTAAATATATGGCTATACTGAATACACAGTTGCTGAAGTTCTATCAGGGAGATCAATTAGCAATCTAAATAAAAGCATAATAAACGAATGAAAACAAAAAAGATTATCCTAATCGCCGTGGCAGTCGTTGTGGTAGTGGGTGCAGGAATCTGGTTCTTTGCAGGTTCACCGGCCAAACACAAAGTCACGTACGCCACTGCTAATGTCAGTAAAGGCGATATTTCAAATTCGGTGACTGCTACAGGGACCATCGAACCGGTGACGGAAGTAGAAGTCGGTACGCAGGTGTCCGGTATCATCGACAAGATTCACGTAGATTACAACTCGGTAGTAACCAAAGGACAGCTGATTGCTGAAATGGACCGCATCACATTGCAAAGTGAACTGGCCTCACAGCAGGCAACTTACGATGGTGCGAAAGCCGAATATGAATATCAGAAGAAAAATTATGAACGCAGCAAAGGCTTGCACGAAAAGTCATTGATTAGTGATACGGACTTCGAACAGGCGCTCTACAATTATCAGAAAGCGAAAAGCAGCTATGACAGCAGCAAGGCATCGCTCGCGAAAGCGGAACGTAACCTATCTTACGCTACCATTACTTCACCGATTGACGGAGTTGTTATCAGCCGTGATGTAGAAGCAGGACAAACCGTTGCTTCCGGATTCGAAACTCCGACACTGTTCACCATTGCTGCCGACCTGACACAAATGCAGGTAGTAGCCGATGTGGATGAAGCAGATATAGGCGGTGTAGTGGAAGGTCAGCGTGCCAGCTTCACGGTAGATGCTTATCCGAATGATGTATTCGAAGGTGTGGTTACACAGATTCGTTTGGGCGACGCAAGCAGTACGAGCAACACGAGCAGCACTACCACCGTAGTTACCTACGAGGTAGTCATCTCTGCCCCCAACCCCGACTTGAAACTAAAACCGCGTTTGACGGCTAATGTAACGATCTATATTCTTGATAAAAAAGATGTACTGTCTGTTCCGAACAAAGCCTTGCGATTCACACCGGAAAAACCGTTAATCGGCAATAATGATATCGTGAAAGATTGCGAAGGCGAACATAAACTTTGGACTCGCGAAGGAACTACATTCATCGCTCATCCGGTAGAAGTGGGAATCAGCAACGGCATATCCACCGAAATTATCAGTGGTATTCCTGAAGGGACAAAGGTGGTAACAGAAGCTACTATAGGTGTAATGCCCGGTGAAAACATGGGACCTGAAGGAAATATGGAAAATGGCGGAGAAAGAAGTCCGTTCATGCCGGGTCCTCCGGGAAGTAAGAAGAAAAAATAATTATTCAATGTGCCAATAACAAATTGGCGCATTAGCACATTATTTACGATGAAAAAAGTAATTGAAATACAAAATATCAAACGTAACTTTCAGGTAGGCGACGAGACCGTTCACGCATTGCGGGGCGTTTCGTTCAATATCAATGAAGGGGAGTTTGTCACCATCATGGGTACTTCCGGTTCGGGAAAATCCACGCTGCTTAATATATTAGGCTGCTTGGACACCCCGACCAGCGGAGAGTATCTGCTCGACGATATTCCAGTACGTACGATGAGCAAGCCTCAACGTGCGATACTAAGAAACCGGAAGATTGGATTCGTGTTCCAAAGCTACAACCTGTTGCCTAAAACAACGGCAGTGGAAAATGTGGAACTACCGCTGATGTATAACTCTGCCGTCAGTGCTTCCGAACGTCGTCGTCGCGCTATCGAGTCTTTACAGGCCGTAGGATTGGGGGATCGTCTGGAACACAAATCCAACCAGATGTCCGGCGGACAGATGCAACGGGTGGCCATTGCACGTGCATTGGTCAACAACCCGGCAGTGATTCTTGCCGACGAAGCGACCGGAAACCTCGATAGCCGTACCTCTTTTGAAATACTCGTACTGTTTCAGAAACTTCATGCAGAGGGACGTACGATTATCTTTGTGACACATAATCCCGAACTTTCGCAATATAGCAGCCGGAATATCCGTCTGCGTGACGGGCAGGTTATTGAGGATACTGCCAATCCGAAAATTCTGTCTGCCGCCGAAGCACTGGCGGCATTGCCGAAGAATGACGAGGATTAATTAATGTGATAAGGAGTAATGAAGTTATAAGAAGCAATTCATGTGATAAGGAACAATGAAGTTATAAGATGATATGCTTAGAGCATCACGCCAACATTTTACAGTCTCATAACTTTATAACCTTATAATAGCCTTATACCTTCAGAACCCCATTAATAACTCCATAACTTTATAAACATGAATGGAACTAATTTATTAAAGATAGCTCTCCGGGCATTGGCGAACAATAAGCTGCGTGCTTTTCTAACCATGCTCGGTATCATTATCGGTGTTGCTTCCGTCATCACGATGCTGGCTATCGGACAAGGTTCGAAGAAAAGCATCCAGCAGCAGATTTCCGAGATGGGATCGAACATGATTATGATTCATCCGGGAGCCGATATGCGTGGAGGTGTCCGGCAGGACCCGTCTGCGATGCAAACCTTGAAGCTTGCCGACTACGAGGCCTTGCGCGATGAGACAAGTTTCCTGTCTGCCATCAGTCCCAATGTTTCGTCATCGGGACAGCTTATTGCCGGTAACAACAACTATCCGGCTTCGGTGAACGGTGTCGGAACAGAATATCTCGATATTCGCCAACTGACTGTTGAGAATGGAGAGATGTTCACAGAAGCCGACATACAGAGTTCGGCCAAAGTGTGCGTGATCGGAAAGACCATAGTAGACAATCTTTTTCCGGACGGAAGTGATCCGGTAGGTAAGATTATCCGTTTCAGCAAGATACCTTTCCGTGTGGTAGGTGTGCTCAAAGCAAAAGGGTACAACTCTATGGGACAAGACCAGGATGCCGTAGTGCTTGCGCCATATACCACCGTAATGAAACGTCTGCTTGCCGTTACGTATTTGCAGGGAGTATTTGCCTCTGCCCTCACCGAGGATATGACGGACTATGCAACTGACGAAATCAGTACAATCCTCCGCCGCAACCATAAACTGAAGGCTTCGGATAACGATGATTTCACCATCCGCACCCAACAGGAATTGAGTACGATGCTCAACTCAACCACCGATTTGATGACTACCCTGCTTGCTTGCATCGCAAGTATTTCGCTGGTAGTGGGTGGCATCGGGATTATGAATATCATGTATGTATCCGTTACGGAGCGTACCCGTGAAATCGGTCTGCGTATGTCTGTCGGCGCACGCGGGGTCGACATTCTAAGTCAATTCCTCATCGAAGCCATCATGATTAGTATCACGGGAGGTATCATCGGAGTGATTATCGGCTGCGGAGCCAGCTGGATTGTCAAGAGTGTAGCGCATTGGCCTATCTATATCCAGCCGTGGAGCGTATTCCTCTCCTTCGCAGTATGTACAGTTACAGGAGTCTTCTTCGGATGGTATCCGGCTAAAAAAGCAGCAGATTTAGATCCGATAGAAGCCATCAGATACGAATAAAATGGATAATTACCAATAAAAGAATTATCTTTGTCTTTATGAAACAAACCTTTACATCCGCACGTCGTCCCCTGGAAGTACTGATACACATTATCAGCTGGGGGATTATGTTCGGTTTCCCGTTCTTCTTCGTCGAACGTGGAAACGGGAACATCAACTGGATGGCTTATACACGCCACCTTGCCGTACCACTCTCTTTCATGATTGTGTTCTACGTGAATTATTTCATTCTTGTGCCGCGCTATCTTTTCCAGAGTCAGGCCAAAAGATATGTGGTCTACAATATTATCTTTTTATGTGCCATCGGTGTGTTGCTTCATCTCTGGCAAAGTCTGACGTTCGATCCGTCATTCGCTCCCAAATCAAAAAGACCGGGGATGCCTCCGGGATGGTTGTTTTTCCTTAGGGATATGTTGAGTCTCGTATTCACTATCGGACTAAGTGCCGCTATCCGCATGAGTGCCCGATGGACACAGAATGAAGCTGCCCGAAAAGAGGCGGAACGGAACCGTGCGGAAGCGGAACTGAAGAACCTGCGGAACCAACTGAACCCGCACTTTCTGCTGAATACGCTGAATAACATCTATGCATTGATTGCATTTGATTCGGACAAGGCGCAACAGGCAGTTCAGGAGTTGAGCAAACTGCTTCGTTATGTGTTATATGATAACCAGCAGACATACGTTCCTCTCTGTAAGGAGGTCGATTTTATCCGCAATTACATCGAACTGATGCGCATCCGTCTGTCCGCCAACGTGCAGATGATTACTAAATTCGATATTCAGCCCGACAGTCAGACGCTCATTGCCCCGCTTATCTTTATCTCTTTGATAGAGAACGCTTTCAAGCATGGCATCTCCCCTACTGAATCGAGTTTCATCAGTATTCATATTTTGGAGAATGACAACGAAGTGGTGTGTGAAATCCGCAATAGTAATCATCCTAAGACAGTGGAAGATAAGAGTGGCTCGGGCGTGGGATTGGAACAAGTCAGCCGTCGGTTGGAGATACTTTATCCCGGAGCTTATACGTGGTTGAAAGGCGTCTCAAAAGATGAAAAGGTATACGAATCGAGATTGAGTATCAAGATTAGAGAGTAGAAAGAAAGACGTTCAGTATAAAACGTCAAGTACCAATGTTTAGTATAAAGCGTCAAGTACAAGATTTTGGATATAAAACTTTAGATATAAAACAGTATGATGTTACGTTGCGCAATCGTTGACGATGAGCCTTTAGCTCTTAGCTTGTTAGAGAGTTATGTGAATAAGACTCCGTTCCTGCAACTTGCAGGAAAGTATTCCAGTGCGGTTCAGGCGATGAAAGAATTGCCGGGCGAAGAGGTCGACCTCCTGTTTCTGGACATTCAGATGCCGGAGCTTAACGGTCTGGAGTTCTCGAAGATGGTAGATCCGCATACCCGTATTGTATTTACCACCGCTTTCGGACAGTATGCCATCGACGGTTATCGTGTCAACGCACTCGATTACCTGCTGAAACCAATCTCATACGTTGATTTCCTGCAAGCTGCCAACAAAGCTCTCCAATGGTTCGAACTCGTGCAGAAACCGGAAGAGATAGATAGTATCTTTGTGAAAAGTGACTACAAACTAGTACAAGTGGACTTGAAGAAAATCATGTATATCGAAGGACTGAAAGATTACATCAAAATATATACGGAAGACGCTCCCAAACCTATCCTGTCACTGATGAGTATGAAAGCCATGGAAGAGCTCTTGCCATCCAGTCGTTTCATACGTGTGCACCGCTCATTCATCGTACAGAAAGATAAAATACGTGTGATTGACCGCGGACGTATCGTGTTTGACAAGACCTATATTCCTATCAGCGATAGTTACAAGCAAGTTTTTCAGACTTTTCTTGACGAAAGGAGCTGATTATTCATTATTTTATCGGTAAAAAAGTGATTTTTGTCGATTATAGTTTGCCAAAATCCGTTTTATATCTACCTTTGCAAAGAACAGAAAGGGATTGTGAAATTCCAAGAATAGAATAGTTTAGTTAAGTCTAGTTTAGTTTTTGTGTTGATAGCTCCCTCGTCGGCGGACGAACTAGGGAGCTATTTTTATATACTGAAAAATCAGCATCTTATACCAAAAGTTGATCTTAGTAGTCTTTATATCAAACTCATCTTCCATCAAGAATTACATTGCGACAATCTAACTTACTTCGCCATGGTTTAGAATAATCGCGCCTCAAATATTTCTCCTGTTATACCGTCAACCCCATAAGGTGATTTTTGATTCGTTTTATATTGAACTGATTTCTTTATCAGTTCTATCATTTCAACGGCTTCACTATCAACAGATTCTTGAGAACTAAACAGCATATCCTTTGCCACAAATGTCTTGGCTGTTAAACGAGTACGATCATCGTTGTAATCTCCTAGAATGAGTCCTTGAGCGATATGAATAACAAATTTATCTTTTGCTGATGTAAAGTCATAAGTAGGTATGGAACTATGAATAAACATATCATTTATTATTTCGTCGGTAGTCAAACCATTTCCCGATTCACCTAAATATCTTTCACGATAGCGATGAAAGAGATGAGGAGTATAAGTGATAGTCAGTATTCTCTCGTCAACAGGACGCATATACACAACGCCAACTCCATAAGACTGATATTTTACGTAGGGAATAAAAGCCGGATGTGGTGTTTCCTTTTTATCTCTTGCCAATATAATAATGTTCCATTCATTGTTAGTTATCCGAGAGGTCCATTTAAATGTTTTATATGCAGGAAACTTTGTAGATTTAATATAAAAACGCCTGTTTTCTTCGCCTAAATGTCGTATTTTAGCATAAAGAGCATTAGAATCCTTTTCAACCTCTGTCTGCATTTCCTCAATGCTCATTGTATTTATTATCATAACCTGTTTTTATCGACAAAGATATGAAAAAGAAGTGGTGAACCAGTCAAAGAACGTTTTTTTTGATCGATTACAGGAATATTATTGCACAAAATATACATATTTTCCATAACTTTGCAGCGATAAAGTTTCACACAAATGGAATATAGCGTAGAAGAACTAAAAAGTGCATTAATTGAGAGATGCAAGAATGAAGGTATTCTATATGCAACGGTGGCAATGGATAGACATACCAAAGAGATGATTCTTCCTGACACTTTAGAAGGAGCCCTGAAACATCCGGAATACTTTGTATGTACCTGCAAGAGAGTGAAAGAGCAATATATAGTGGAGGAGATTACTAAAGTGTAATCCTCCTCCAATCTTTTATTCTTTTTCTGTTAGTTTCGTCAACGAAACAATTCTAATTCATTTTTTTATTACTATCGTCAATATATGCGGCAGCCGCTTTATCCACAAATAGCTCTACATTCTGCGCGTGATGAGCTATATAGGCTGCGGGACCAGTGTCTCCCGAATGACAGATTTCTTCTACTACGTCGACTTTATTTTTTCCGGTAATCAGGAAAATGACATAGCGGGCATTCTGAATGGGGTATCCCGTCATTGCGATGCGCTTCTGCCCGTTACGGGGATGGGCGCTGACTACATAAATAGAGTTTGAAGTCAGCAAATCTTCTTGTCCGGGAAAGATGGAAGACGTGTGTCCGTCGTCTCCGGCCCCCAACAGTACAATATCAAATTCGGGCCAGCCACGCTTCAACGGTACTTGCTGCCGGACTAACTCCGAATAACGGACCGCTTCTTTCGCAGGCTTCGCCTCTCCACGAATACGGAATACATTTTCATACAAAATAGGAGTCAAACCCAAAAGGAGGTTGCGCATCATTCCGTAATTACTGTCCGAATCATCGGGAGGCACACAACGTTCATCCACCCAATAAATCCGCATACGATCCCACGGGGTAATATCCATGTATTCATTCGCCCATAAATCGAACATCAGAGCAGGTGTGTTGCCACCGCTGACTGCGATATTGAACACTCTGTCCGGCTCTTCATTCATGATTTCCACCAAGCGGAGTATCAATGCTCGTGAAGTTTCAATAGATGAGGGAAAAACTGATAGTTTCATAATTCACAATATTGATCTGTATTCGTCAAATTCTTACAAGGATTCGTCCAGTCGGCCCCATGTTCGTGCATCATCGCTTCGCTTTCCAAAGGTCCCCACGTACCTGCGGGATAACCGTAGAGAGGTGCGTCGGGGTTGTCTTTCCAATAACGGAGTACCGGATCGAAAAATTTCCATGAGGCTTCTACCGCGTCACTTCGAGTAAATAAAGTCGGATCACCCTGGATGCAGTCGTCTATCAGACGGGCATAAGCGTCGCCACTGGGTACGCCGCCCAACTGCGCATAACTGAAATCCATCGTCACCTGGCGCACTTCAAAACCTGCGCCGGGTACTTTCATTCCGATTTTGAGCACGATTCCTTCATTCGGTTGCAAACGAAGAATCAATTTATTAGCCCGCGGACAGTTGCCACCGGCACAATGAAACATCTGATGAGGTGTCTCACGGAAATGAACGACGATTTCCGTTACTTTCGTCGGCATTTGTTTACCTGTACGAATGTAGAACGGAACGCCACTCCAGCGCCAGTTGCTAATGCCCAGTTTCATGGCAATATAAGTATCCGTGCGCGAATCGGGAGCCACTCCTTTTTCTTCACGGTAGCCTTTCTTATTGCCGGAGGCTGTATATTGTCCACGAACGATATGTTCGTTCAAATCCACTTCATTCAACGGGGTGAGAGATTCGTAGACCTTCACCACTTCGTTGCGGAAATTGTCCGCGTTGAAAACAGCGGGCGGTTCCATAGCCGTAAGGGCTACGAGCTGTATCAGGTGATTCTGCACCATATCGCGCAGCGCACCTGCCGTTTCATAGAATCCGCCGCGTTGCTCGATACCCAGATTTTCTACGGCTGTGATTTCTACGTAGTCGATATAGTTACGGTTCCAGAGAGGTTCGAAGATGCCGTTGGCAAAACGGAAAGCCAGTACATTCTGGGCTGTTTCCTTACCGAGAAAATGGTCGATACGGTAAATCTGATGCTCATTGAATACAGAGGCATACGTTTTATTCAGTTCACGTGCCGATTCGAGATCATAACCGAAAGGTTTCTCGACGATGATACGTGAATGGGGGGTGTTGAGTCCGGCAGCTTTCAGGTACAAGGGCACTACTCCGTACAATGACGGCGGAGTGGCTAGGTAGAACAGCAGGTTGTCCGGGTCTACCTCACCGGTCAAGTCGACCAGACGTTGGCGGAGTTGCGGGTAACCTTCTTCTTTTGCCGGGTCCATCGGTAGATAGTAGAGATGGGAGACAAACGAAGCCATCAGAGCTGTGTCCTGTTCTTCGGACTTTACGAACTGTTGCAGTTCTTCTAAGATATAGGAACGGTAGTTATCGTCAGAGTAGACCGTACGCCCGATACCCAATATAGAATACTCTCCGGTCAACCGCTTTTCACGGTAGAGGGAGTAAAGGGCGGGCATCAGCTTACGCTTGGTCAGATCACCCGACGCACCGAAAATTATCATTGCAAATTTATCCATTTTTCAAGAGTTGTTTTAATTTCTGTTTTGAGATGGTAAATGATTATTTTGCGGGGTGCCCTGAAAGGGCTTAATTATATAGCGTAGGGCAACGCCCTACGTAAAAACGACAATCTGAATTTGCGCCCTGAAAGGGCATAATTGTATACGGTTCCGCCCTTTCAGGGCTTGTGGCTGGTGTGTT